>Ga0208972_1000862_pt1 | contig 10902 bp, 9 predicted proteins | sample AOAMet_48_BLW_10_2_FD_188232 | JGI IMG/M metagenome (GOLD analysis project Ga0208972, IMG submission 188232) | Ammonia-oxidizing marine microbial communities from Monterey Bay, California, USA - CAN11_48_BLW_10 (SPAdes) | ecosystem: Environmental > Aquatic > Marine > Intertidal zone | place...
TTAGGTTGGGTAGGGACATTAAATACTGCAAGGTTTCAACGTTTTTGGGCCCTCGATTGATCAGGTCTCCTGCGCACCAGAGGACGTCGGACTCGGGCTTAAAATGGACTTGGGTTAAGAGTGCCATCAACGTGTCAAAGCAGCCTTGTATATCCCCGACAGCATAGGTGCTCACGATGCGTTCTGGCTCAAAAAATTGGCACATCGAACGTAATCGGCAACGGTCAAAGACTCGGCTCTTTCACTTGGGTCAATGGCCAGATCTTTTAATTGATCGGTTGTTAGCAGGCTCGATAAAGAATTCCGCAGCGTTTTTCGGCGTTGGCCAAACGCGGCAACCAGAACGTCAGACAGGGTTTTTAAGTTGGTTGCTGGGAGGGATGGTTGCGCGTGCGGCCGCAATTGAACGACTGCAGAGGTGACTTTGGGCGCGGGTTTAAAAGCTGTTGGCGGCACATCGAATAATTTTTCAATCTCGCAGTGATACTGCGCCATCACCGAAAGCCGTCCATAGGCTTTGGTGTTGGGGATCGCTCCCATTCGGTCGACGACTTCTTTTTGGAGCATAAAGGTCATGGTTGCGACCCGTGTGCCAAGTTCAAAGAGGCGAAAAAGCAGGGGCGTCGAAATGTTATAGGGGAGGTTGCCCACAATCATTAACGGCGCGTCGAAATCACTAAAGTTAACGGTGAGGACATCTGCCTCGATGATGTTGACCGAGCTGGGCAGTAGGCGCCGAAGATTTGGAATCAAGTCTCGGTCGAGCTCAATAATGGTCATCTCTGGTGTGGTGTGAACCAAGCGCTGGGTTAAGACGCCCTGCCCCGGCCCGATCTCAATGAGAGATTGCCCGGCTGAGGGTCGAACGCTTGCGCAAATCCGATCAACGATTAGATCATCCTGAAGGAAATTTTGACCAAAGCGTTTTTTAGCGCGCATCATCATTTAGGAACTGGCCATGCGATCTGCGAGGTGCATTGCCGCTAAGAGGCTGCCTGGATCCGCACGACCGGTACCTGCAAGATCGAGGGCCGTGCCATGGTCGACAGAGGTTCGAACGATTGGCAACCCCAGCGTGACATTAACGGCATGCCCAAACCCACTGTGTTTGAGCACGGGCAAGCCCTGATCGTGATACATGGCGATGACCGCGTCAACGTCCTGCAGCGCCTGCTTGGTAAAAGCGGTGTCAGCGGGTAATGGGCCTTGAACAAAATGGCCGCGGCTTCGGAAATCTGCAATAACGGGCGTGATGATATCAATTTCCTCCCGACCGAGGTAACCGGCCTCGCCAGCATGGGGGTTCAGACCACAGACACTGATGCGTGGTTTGGCAATGCCAAAGTCTTCCTTGAGCGAAATTAAGGTTTGCGCGATGGTTGCTCGAACGGCTTCAGGGGTGATGGCGCAAGCGACCTCGGATAAGGGCAAATGGGTTGTAACCAGTGCGACTCTGAGCTCGCCATCGGCCAACATCATGACCACCTTATCGGTTTGGGTACGTTCGGCCAGCCATTCAGTATGCCCGCTGAAAGCAATACCGCTTTGATTGACCACTGATTTTTGAATCGGGCCCGTCACGAGAGCGATGTTGGGGTCGGCCTCCCAGAGTGAAATCGCTTTTTCTAAGCACTGCACAACGAAAGGGCCAGAGCGCGTGTCGATCTTGCCAGCTTGGACCGTGTAACCGAGGTCACACGGTATGACGTTGAGGCTGCCAGGCGCATAGTCTTTTGGATTGGAGAGCACTCGGGGCGAACATTTGATTCCGAGTAAGTCAGCGCGTGCGGCGAGCGCCTCAGGGTCTGCTAAATAGATTCTTTTGAGTGCATCAGGCAACAGCGCATCGCTTGCCAAGCAAACATCCATACCAATGCCGGCGGGCTCTCCCGGTGTGATGACAAGCGTATGGTCAGATTCTGATTTCGACAAACGCATCTTCCCTGATTTCACGAACCCAATTATCAACTTCCTCATCAAAGGATTGATTCCTGAGATAGTTGCCCACTTGGTTGCGTTTAAACGTCTGACTGAAATCCTCAATTCGGCGGCCCGTCACTTCCAGAAAATGGAAGCCAAACTCGCTTCTAAAAACTGGGCTGACGTCGTCAATTTGGGTTTCAGAGATGGCTTTCTCAAAGGGGCCGACAAATTCATCACCGCTGCTCCAACCGAGGTCGCCGCCATTTAAGGCTGAACCTGGATCCTCAGAGTAAAGCCGCGCAACCTCTTCGAAGGCGCGTCCGCCGATTACTTCTTCTCGCAAGCTTTCGGCCAAGGCTTCGGCTTCTTCGAGCGATCGAATCTCGTTGGGGTTGATCAAAACATGACGGACCCGAGTTTGATCAATCATGCCTTGTGCTGCTGCGCCGCGCTTTTGCAGTAACTTAATAATATGGAAGCCGGAACCACTTTGAATCGGACCTTTCACTTCGTTGATTGAAAGTTCAGTCACCAGGTCAGAGAACAGTGTGGGCAGTGCGCCGGGTTTCCGCCAACCTAGATCGCCGCCTTCAAGGGCATTCTTACCTGCTGATCGGGCCATCGCGAGGGTTTGAAACTCAGCGCCAGCATTTAACTCAGAGACTAAGGTATCTGCTTGCGCTCGGATGCCTTGGACCGCGGCTTGGGACATCTCTGAATGGGTTGCGAGTAGAATATGTCCGACCCGATACTCGTCGGCAGTGAGCTCTCTGCCAGCTTCTGAATTGAGAAAATCGTCGATCGCTTGTTCACTGATTTCAATTCGATTGTTCATGACGCCTTGCTGAACTCGGCCAATCATGATTTCTCGCTCGATTTGCTGACGCATCCCTCGGTAGGAGATGCCATCAGCCGTTAGGGCCTGTCTAAACTGCTCGAGACTCAGTTTATTTTGGCCGGCAACTCTTGCCATGGCCTCATTCAACTCTGCATCGCTAACCCGTACTCCGGCACGGCGAGCCATCTGGAGCTGGAGACTCTCAACAATAAGGCGCTCAATAATTTGTTCGGTCAGAATGTCGTCGCTTGGCAGACTGCTCGGGTTGGCAGCTTGCGCTCGTATTGCTTTAGCCCGCTCAGCGACTTCCGAGCGCGTGATGATGTCGTCGTCAACAATCGCTGCGATTTGATCGAGCACAATCGGCAGGCTCAACGCCGGCAGACTGATCAGGCTCAAGCATAGGATGATAATGGGCATTTTAAACATGTTCGTAACCTTGATTCTGTTGGTTGTCGGCAGGTCGCTCATCGTCAGCGGGTTGTGGCGGTAAAACCAGGAACACTTCGCTCAAAAACTCGGGTGATGTCACTGCCAATTTGCATCAACCCTTTGAGTTTAAATGAGAAGAAGATGCCGGTCCGAGTTTGAGCGTCTACTTGGTATTGACCATCCATCCATGTGAGCTTGGGGTCAAAGGACTTTCTGTAAGCTGCGTCAACCGCCCAGCAACAGCCATTGTATGACACACCGAGGAGGGACTCTATATCTTTACTCGCTCGATTATTGCGACCCCATAATCCTCTGATTTGAAAACCGTTGCCGATTGGGGCTTGTAAGGCGATCTGTGAGACGCTCGATTCAGGCATGATGTCATCTTGCCCAAAAAGAGGCGTGGCCGCTCGATATCGATGCTGAAGGCTGATCAAGGTTGACCCACTTGCCCGATAAGACAGGCTGAGGAATCCGGAGGTTACGGTCTTGAATTGGTGCTGATACGAAAGATCAATTCGACCCCTGATCGCGCCGCCTTGGGTCAGTTCCGCTTGAAATTCGGTTTGATGCCCGCGACGATCACCGCGCACGGGTTGGTCTGCGGTTGCTTGATACGATTGCCCGACACTGATGCGGGCAAGCTGATGGCCGCTGGATCGTTTTACCCAGCGGTGGTCAATACCAAGGGCAAGGGTATGGCCCGCGACGCCCCAATCGGCGCCGACGGACGCATAAGGATTGAACAAGGATGGATAGTTGGGTTCGAGCCAAGCGGTATCGATACCAAATTGTGGTTGATTGCGATCATTTCGACCAAGCGTGAACGACATCTTGGGTTCAAGAATGCGATCGATCGAACGGGTGCTGCCTCGATGTGTCAGCCGAGTCCCGGCTAAAACGTGCAGGAATGGGTTGCTGAAAGCGGGTCCGACTTCTGCCTCGCGCATTGCCCGATACCGTCGAAGCTTTGCGCCCACGGTGCTTTCGAGATAGCCGAGTGCATTCTCGAGCGGCCAAGTTAAATGAGTTTCTAATACCTGGCGTTGTCCCTGAAAAATGTCTGGGTCAGGATCCTGCATGCGTGATTCCGTGAGGCGCAGGCGAGTTGTCCCGCGCAAACGCCCCCAAGACCGGTTGTATTGAACATCCAGTTCCGGCCGCTTTTCAACCTGTTGATTCAGTTGTGGCACAAGCATCTGAAACCCCTGATAGGATAATGCAGCCTTAAAGTGCGTTCTTTCATACTGAACAGAGATCCGTTGATTCAATGCCGGTAAAATTCTGCCATATTGCGGATTGGCTGGACGAAGCCCCCCCAGATGGGCGCTGTAAGGGGCCAGCTCGCTGTCGAAATCGCGCAAGAAGTTTAGGTCTGAGGCTTTGCTAAAATTGATCTGGGTTGTCAAGCCGGCGAGTTTGAAGTCGTAAAATAGGCTCGTAATGTTACGGTCAAACGGGTTTTGATTTTGACTCGGTGCGACTGGGTTTAAGTCATCGATGCGGTCCTCTGGCAGAAACGCGCCATTGAGTTGCCCCGCATGGTTCGGGCCAAGGCTTCTGACCTCGGCCTCAAACAGTTGACCACGCCGAGTTAGGTGCCGTAACCCAAGGGTTGCGTCAAGGTCGGAACGCAAATTGAAGTAGTATTTTAAATCGGTCTCAACGCCGTTGCGGCTATTCTGAGATAAGCCAATGGGCAAAAAGCCGCTCTGGCGTTCGGTCGACACCGGTATTTTTAAATAGGGTAGGTACAAAATTGGTACGTGTTTAACCCGAAGCACCATATCCTTAACGGTTAGGGTGCTTTGGGCTTGGTCGGCAACGAGTGAACGACTCGAAATTTGCCAGAAATTCGCATCGCCCGGACACCGGGTGACCACGCCCTCAGACAGTTCAAAACGCTGGCGACCGCTGAGTTTGATTTCGACGGCACTGCCTCGAAGATGCGATTGGGGCTGTAAAAATTGAGCTTGCTCGACCGATCCCTGGCCCACTAAAAAGTTACCGGAGGCCCGCGTGCCTTTGACGCACAGATTTGCATCCATGATGGAGACGTTGTTGTTGAGGGTGATTCGATTGTCGGTAAAGCTCAATTGCGCGCTGTCCGCCCGTAGGCGTATGTCGTTATTGTAAATGAAAACGTCACCAAAAATTTCGGCGAAGGAGTCCGGGCGAACGTTGGCGCGCAACGCGGAAATCTGAGTGCCGCTGTCAAGGTCACCGACGGCAGCAAAAGCTGGATTACGGCACTGCGCTGTATTCAGGCCGATTGATCCGGCAGCGAGCAGGGGTAGTCCTGCGCAGAGCACGAGCAGGGCAAGCACTGGTCTTATTCCGAATCGGAGGAACCGATGAGGCATAGTAAACATCTAGGTTTTCGCCGAGGTCCAAGAATAAGCCATAATGGGCCAGATCAACAGAGAACCCGGAGCCGATTGATGGATACCCGATTGAGAGAACTCAGTCATTGGGCAAGTGCCCGATTCGTCCCATCCGGCCAAGCAACCCTTTCGGTCGCTGATTTTGTCTCGGTTTCGGATGATGCTAGTTTTCGGCGCTATTTTCGTTGCCCTAAGCTGGACCAATCAATCGTGTTTATGGATGCGCCGCCCGATAAAGAACCGCTTCAAGGCTTTCTGGCGATTGGTAATGCGTTGTCTGCAGCAGGTGTGCCTGCGCCGGAGTTTTATGCCGTTGACCTTGAAGCTGGATTTTTAGCGCTGTCCGATTTTGGGGACCAACAGTTACTCGGCCTAGTTCAAGATGAGCCTGAAGCTGTTTTGTCGACGCTTTCCGAGGTGATGGGTTTGCTGAAAAACGTGGCAAGGGTTGACTGCACCCTGCCGGAATATAGTGCGTCGATGTTGCGAGCCGAGATGGACTTGTTTCCAACCTGGTATTTGACGCGCCTGCTGGGCTTAACACTGACCGATGAATTTTGGCGCGTATGGCAAGACGTTTGTGATCGATTGGTTGTGTCGGCACTGGCTGAACCTCAGGTCTTTGTTCATCGTGATTTTCACAGTCGCAATATCATGGTGCCGTCAAAAGGGGGCTTGGGTTTGCTGGATTTTCAGGATGCGGTTCGGGGCCCATTGAGTTATGACCTCGTGTCGTTGTTAAAGGATTGCTACGTCGAATATGAACCTTTAATGCAACAGACGCTTGTGGAAGACTATCGGCAAGCTTGGCTGTCTGATCCGCGGGTCCAGGCCATGACGCCAACCGCGTTTTTTCAGTCTTTTGAGCGCATGGGATTGCAGCGCCATTTAAAATGCGCAGGAATCTTTTCAAGGCTTTGCTTGCGGGATGGTAAAGCGCGGTACTTAAAGGATATTCCGATGGTGCTGAACTACATAGCGTCGATTTGCGAGCGCCAACCCGAGTTCCGTGACTTTTATCAGTGGCTGCAAGCGTTTGTCCTGTCAGACCCAATGGGTAGATCCGCATGAAAGCGCTATTGCTGGCGGCGGGCCGGGGTGAGCGGATGGGTGCGTTGACCCATCATTGCCCGAAGCCACTCTTGTCTATTGGCAAAGAGCGGCTCATTGACCGGCATTTGAGGCGGTTGAAGGCCGCTGGCATCGATGAGGTCGTGGTAAATTTGCATTACTTGGGCGGCCAGATCAAAGAGCAGTTGGGTGATGGCAGGTCTTATGGGGTCCGAATTGTTTTTTCTGAGGAAACATCTCTTTTAGAAACCGGTGGTGGTGCCCGAGCCGCGCTATCTCTGCTGGGTAATGATGCCCCGTTCTTGATGATCAGCAGTGATGTGGTAACCGATTTTGACTTCAGGGCGCTTACGCAGCTTACGCCGGATCTTGCGCATTTGGTTCTGGTGCAGAACCCTGTGCATCATCCTAAGGGGGATTTCGCGCTGAACCCGATGGGCGCTGTGTTGCCCGGGTCAGAATTAACCTATTCCGGGATTGGCGTTATCGCGCCAGCGCTCGTCCTGGCGCCGACGAAAACCCGTTTTGCCATGCGAGAAGTGTTGTTTCCGGCTGCCGAACAAGGCCTTTTGACCGGTTGTGTCCATGATGGCTATTGGTCGGATGTCGGAACGCCCGATCGGCTGCAGCGCACGCAAGTAGATTTTGAGGCCGGTCTGTGTCGTTGATCAGTTGGATCCTGTAAACTGCAAGCCCTAGGTCGCGCGCAGGAGAAAGACTGTGCCGTGATGGCTTGTTGAATTGACGCTCATCCCGAGCGAGAGGGGTCTATGAAGAACGATAATTGGATCGCGCCGTCGATATTAGCAGCCGATTTTGCCCGGCTGGGGGCCGAGGTCGATGCAGTGCTCGAGGCCGGTGCCGACATCATTCATTTTGATGTCATGGATAACCATTACGTTCCGAATTTGACCATTGGCCCAATGGTTTGCCAGGCATTAAGACAGTACGGCGTTGCCGCGCCCATTGATGTGCATTTGATGGTTGAACCGGTTGATCGAATGATTGGGGACTTTATTGAGGCCGGTGCCAGCTATATTACCTTTCATCCGGAAGCATCTCGACACGTCGACCGCTCACTTGAATTGGTAAAATCGGCAAACGTCAAAGCTGGGTTGGTTTTAAATCCTGCGACGCCCATCTCGTGCCTTGATTTTGTGATGGATAAAGTTGATATGATTTTGGTGATGTCGATTAATCCAGGGTTCGGTGGTCAGACGTTTATTGACACAACCCACCGTAAAATTCAGGCAATTCGAGCTTTAATTGACGATAGTGGTCGGGACATTCGGCTTGAGGTCGATGGCGGCGTTAAAGTGGATAATATCGCCGCAATTCATGCGTCCGGCGCGGATACGTTCGTTGCAGGTTCGGCTATTTTTGGACGTCCAGACTATGCGGCAACGATCCAAGCGATGCGTTCGGCGCTTGCCGCTGTTTAAATTGAGATGACGGATCCTGCCCAAAACATGCCCGCTTACCTTGCCAACCTTGTGGCCGAAGGGTGTCGACACTTGCCGATTTATCGGGAACTGGTCGCGGATTTCGAAACCCCCCTGTCGTGCTATGCCAAAGTGGCGCGAGGGCCCTATAGCTACCTGCTAGAGTCGGCGAATCAGGGCGGCGAGAAATGGTCTCGATTTTCGATCATTGGCTTGCCGGCAAGGCGCATTTTAAGAATGCGTGGGGATCGACTGACATTGACTGAGAACGGCGCACTCGTCAGAGATGAGCTGATTGAAGATCCGCTGGCCGAGATTGCTCAGCTTCAAGAAGCCTATAGTTATCCAAGCTGCCCGGGGATGCCGAACTACACCGGTGGCCTTGTGGGTTACTTCGGGTATGACACCGTTCGCTATGTCGAGTCTAAAATCAAAGATACAGCCCCCCCGGACGAGCTGGGTTCTGCTGATATTGTTTTGATGGTTTCCGATGATGTCATCGTGTTTGATAACGTCAAGGGTCGAATGCACCTTGTGACCCACGTGAGCGACCTCAGCCCGGATCAGATGAATCAAGCTGCGTTGCGCTTGGATGCGATGCAAGGCTGTTTGAAAGGGGCGCTGCCGGATGAGTTCGTTGCGCCAAAGATTTCCCCGAAACTTGAAGAGCATGATTTTGTTTCGTCTTATGGCGAGGATCAGTTCAAGACTGATGTGGCGCACCTGAAAGAATACATTGCGGCTGGGGACGTGATGCAAGTGATTTTGTCGCAACGTTTGTCGTGTAGTTTTGAAGCTGCGCCGCTGAATCTGTATCGAGCACTTCGCACCTTAAATCCGTCGCCTTATATGTATTTCATGGATTTAGAGACCGTTCAGATTGTGTCGTCATCGCCTGAGATTTTGGCGCGTTTGGAGCATGGAGAGGTGACCGTTCGTCCGCTTGCGGGGACTCGGCGACGGGGCAGATCCCCTGAAGAAGATCTTGAGATGGAGCGGGAATTACGGGCCGATCCCAAGGAGCAAGCAGAGCACCTGATGCTCATCGATCTTGGCCGAAATGATATCGGTCGGGTCTGCGAAACTGGAACCGTTGAGGTGTCAGAGATGATGACGATTGAGCGATATGCCCATGTGATGCATTTAGCATCCAATGTGTGCGGTCGTTTGAAGCCGAACCTGACAGCCATCGATGTCCTCAAAGCGACGTTGCCTGTCGGGACTTTGAGTGGAGCACCGAAGGTTCGCGCTATGGAATTGATTGATGCGTTTGAGCCTGTTAAACGCGGCATCTTTGGGGGCGCAGTAGGTTATCTGTCTTGGCAAGGACAAATGGATACGGCCATTGCCATTAGAACGGCGGTCATTCAGAACGGGCGATTGTTCGTTCAGGCGGGCGCTGGCATCGTGGCAGATTCCGAGCCCCATCTTGAGTGGAAGGAAACCCTCAACAAAGCGCGCTCGGTTATGCAGGCTGCAATGATAGCCGAAGATGGATTGCGGTTTCGCGTGCCGAGCGAGGACAATCGATGAAGTTCATTGAACACCGTGGAATAAGTGGTTTTACGCGCGGTGCGCTACGAGGCCAGCAATGTTATTGATGATTGATAACTACGACTCGTTTACGTACAACGTGGTGCAATATCTCGCGGAATTGGGCGCTGAGGTTACAGTGGTACGCAATGATGAAATCTCGGTTGATGATGTTGAGGCGCTGAAACCGAGCCATATTGTTATTTCCCCTGGGCCTTGCACGCCGAATGAGGCGGGAATTTCGATGGGTGTGATTGATCGGTTCCGCGGCGTGATTCCGATATTAGGGGTTTGTTTAGGGCATCAAAGTATTGGTCAGGTGTACGGCGGGGCGGTGGTGCGTGCGTCTCGGGTGATGCATGGTAAAACCTCGGAGATTTTTCACACAGGGGTCGGCGTGTTTGCCGGTCTGCCCAGTCCGTTCGTGGCAACGCGCTATCATTCTTTGGTACTGGCCCCGGAGTCGCTACCGGATGCGCTGGAGGTCACCGCATGGACTTCGTTTGAAGATGGATCGATAGAGGCCATTATGGGCGTGCGGCAAGCGGTTGATGGGGTTGAAGGGGTGCAATTTCATCCTGAGTCGATTTTGACCGAGCACGGACACGCGTTGCTGAATAATTTTTTAACCCAAGGCCTTGGCGTATGAGCGTACCGACTCTTTTAGCAAGTTTAGTGGCACAAGAGGATCTATCTGAGGAGCAGATGACGTTCTTGATGCAAGCCATTATGACGGGCGAGACAACCGCGGCTCAGATCGGCTCGGCCCTGACGGCCTTGCGCATTAAAGGGGAAACCGTAACGGAGATTGCGGCAGCGGCCAAAGTGATGAGAGCGCTTGCTGCCCGAGTCATGGTCGACTCAAGCGGTCTTGTTGATACCTGCGGCACCGGTGGCAGCGGCTCGAACAAATTCAATGTCTCAACCGCGAGCGCCTTTGTTGCAGCTGGTGCGGGTATAAAAGTTGCGAAACACGGCAACCGGGCGGCCTCTGGAAAGAGTGGTAGCGCGGACGTCCTGGAAAGCGCCGGCGTTTACCTGAACTTAACGCCCTCTCAAGTCGCGCAATGTATTGATGTGGTGGGTTTGGGATTTTTGTTTGCGGTGAATCACCACGGTGCGATGCGGCACGCGATTGGTCCTCGAAAAGAGCTGCAGTTCCGAACCGTCTTTAATTTATTAGGTCCGCTCACCAATCCAGCGGGTGCTGAAAATCAAGTGTTGGGGGTGTTTGATCGCGCCTGGGTGAGGCCGATGGCTGAGGTGCTTAAAAAGCTGG
>Ga0208972_1000866_pt1 | contig 10853 bp, 9 predicted proteins | sample AOAMet_48_BLW_10_2_FD_188232 | JGI IMG/M metagenome (GOLD analysis project Ga0208972, IMG submission 188232) | Ammonia-oxidizing marine microbial communities from Monterey Bay, California, USA - CAN11_48_BLW_10 (SPAdes) | ecosystem: Environmental > Aquatic > Marine > Intertidal zone | place...
AATAACAGTGAATATAAAAGATACAGAACAGCATACAAACAACGTAAAATTGGAGAAAGAGACGAATTTACGTTAGATGATGGAACAGAACTTATCTCAATAACAGGATTAGAGAGAGCTCAAAAAACATTGAGAGGCAATCGAGACCTTTCTTTATTGGTTGTATTACTAGGTTATGTTCTTCAGGTGGTAGAGGCAAGTGTTAACGCTCATTTATTACAATTTGATGCAAGTGATAATATCAGTATTAATCCGTCTATATCAACCAATCCTATTAATTTTGAAGCTCCTTCCGTTGGATTTAGTTTTAAGTATACTTTTTAAATAAAAAATACATGAAAATAGTACTCTTTGGATATGGGAAAATGGGGAAAGAAGTTGAAAAAATCGCACTTGAAAGAGGACATGAAGTAATTTTAAAAATTGAAGAAGATGAGGAGTACGATTTATCTGAAGCAGATGTAGCCATAGATTTTAGTGTTCCTAAAGCTGCATTCAACAACATTACAAGCTGTTTTAAAAAAAATATTCCAGTAATATCTGGAACTACTGGATGGTTGGAAGATTACGAAAAAGCTATAACTATCTGTAAAAAAAATAATGGAAGTTTTATTTATGCCTCTAATTTTAGCATTGGTGTGAATCTTTTTTTTGAGTTAAATAAGAAACTCTCTAGAATAATGAATTCAAAAAACAATTACTCTCCAAGTATAGAAGAGATTCATCATACTAAAAAATTAGATGCACCTAGTGGAACTGCTATCACAATTGCAGAACAAACTATTAAAAATTCCTCTAAAAAAGAATGGTGTTTACATACCAGTCTAACGAAAGTCGATAAAGAAATTATTCCTATTAGCTCTAAAAGAATTAAAGACATTCCTGGAACACACATAGTAGCTTATGAATCTGAGATAGATTCTATTGAAATTAAACACACAGCTCACAACAGAAAGGGATTTGCTCATGGTGCTATTATAGCTGCAGAATGGTTAATCAATAAAAATGGAGTGTATACAATGAAAGATGTGTTAAACTTAGAATAAATATTGTAACATTTTCTTTTATTTGCAACAAATAACAAAATAGTAAAATAGTATAGTATGACATTTATTGAATGGTTTATTTTTTTCCTGGTAATTCAAGTAATACATTTTACAGGAACATGGAAATTATATCAAAGAGCCAACAGAAAAGCTTGGGAAGCTGCTATTCCTATTTACAATGCTGTTATTTTAATGAAGATTATAAACAGACCTAAATGGTGGGTAATTTTATTATTTATTCCAGTAATAAATCAATTAATGTTTCCTATACTATGGATAGAAACTGCTAGAAGTTTTGGTTTTAATAAACGAAAAGATACTGCTTTAGTGTTACTAACTTTAGGGTTTTACTTGTTTTTCATAAACTATGCTACAAATTCAACATATAAATTAAATAGAAGTTTAAAGCCTAGGACAGCTTTAGGAGAATGGGTAAGTTCTATTGCTTTTGCTATTATAGCTGCTACCCTAGTTCATACCTATGTGATGCAACCCTACACTATACCCACTTCTTCACTTGAGAAAACATTGTTAGTTGGCGATTACTTATTTGTAAGTAAATTTCATTACGGCGCAAGGGTACCAACAACTACTATTGCTACCCCTATGCTCCATGACAGCATCCCTACTGCTATAATAAGTGAAAAGAATACCAAGTCTTATTTAAACAAGCCTCTATTACCTTATTTAAGAATTCCTGGATTTCAAAAAATTAAAAGGAATGATATTGTTGTTTTTAATTGGCCTGTAGATACATTGGTTCACTGGATGGATCCAAGTAAAGGAACAGATTTTAAGCCTTTAGATAAAAAAACTAATTATGTTAAGAGGTGTGTTGGAATTGCTGGTGATACACTAGAAGTAAGAGATGGATATGTATATATTAATGGAAAACAAAATATACTTCCAGACAGAGCGAAACTTCAATTTTATAACAGAGTTTATTCTGAAAAAGGATTGTCTACACAAAAGCTACTAAGGTATACTGACAAAGAATTTGAAAGAAAGTTTATCATCAACTTTACCAGTCAAAATCAGTTTGAAAAGGTAATGAGATATGCTACAAATAATCCCGAAAAAATAAAGGATAATCAGTTTATTATTACCACCTCTGATGAAGGCATTCCTCAATGGATTATAAATGGCTACAGATTAGATATCAAAGAAATTAGTACAAAAATAAGAAAGGCTAATATTACTGATGAGATAGCTGCTAAACTCAGAAAAGATTCAGAGGTAGATAGCGTTGTTAAAGTGATAAATCCGAAAGGGAATAAGGGAAATAATATGTTCCCACAAGGGACCAACTTATCATGGAATACAGATAACTATGGCCCAATATATATTCCTAAAAAAGGAACAACTGTTCCTCTAAATATGAACTCAATCCCTTTTTATGAAAGAATAATTGAGGATTATGAAAACAATCAGCTTGAGGTGATTGGAGAACACATCTTTGTAAATGGTAAAAAATCAACATCCTATACTTTTAAACAAGATTATTATTGGATGATGGGAGACAATAGACAAAATTCTTTAGATGCTAGAAGCTGGGGATACGTTCCATTTGATCATGTTGTTGGTAAGCCTGTTTTAATATGGTTTAGTATAAACGAAGGAAAAATTAGATGGGAAAGATTATTTACCACTGTTGGAGGAAACGGAAAACCAGTATCTTATCTAATGTATTTTTTAATTGCTCTTGCTGGCTATATTGGATATTCATTTTTGAGAAAAAATAAAAAGAAGGTGTCATAATGGCCCTATTTATTCCTACATATTTTTCTCCAATATCTCAATACCATGCACTATTAAATTCCAATTCTATTACTTTTGAAGTAGAAGACAACTATCAAAAACAAACCTACAGGAATAGATGTTACATTTATGGCGCTAATGGAAAACAATTATTAAATATTCCAGTTTCCATTCCTAAATCCTCAAAAAAAACTAAATCTAAAGACATTCTAGTTGAAAATTCAAATTGGCAAAAACAGCATTACAAATCATTTGAAGCAGCTTATAATCACTCTCCTTTTTTTGAATTCTATAAAGATGACCTTCAGAAAATATTTTCAAAAAAGTACACTTATTTATTAGATGTAAATTTAGATTCTTTCAATTTTATTAAGAATGCACTTGAATTGCCTATAGAATATAAATTTTCAAAAACATACGAAGAAAATAAGCCTGATGACTTTAGAGAACTTGCAGACTCAAAAAAGAAGGTTGAAATATCTTTTCTATCCTACATACAAATGTTTGATCAAAAATTTGGCTTTCTAAAAAACCTTTCTATACTAGACCTACTTTTTATGGAAGGTCCTAATTCTATTAATTTTCTCGTAAAATAATTGTTTAGCCATAGGTAATAACTAAAATTTAAGCTATTTAATTATTGTACTTGTATTTAAAAAAGGTTAATTAAATTTTTTTTTTCTTAATTTTGAAATATATGATTCCCTTTTTAAAAATTTAACGTTATTTCCACCTTACCAGAAAAAAAAATGAAAAGTATTATAGAATTATATATTCATTCAAAAACAGCAATAAATTTAATAGTTAATATATTTGAAGAGGTTGAGTATAAAAAAGGTGAGAAACTAGTTACTCTAGAAAAAAAAACCTATGATATGTTTTTTATTAAAAAGGGTATTACAAGGTCTTATTATATAGATGAAAAAGGAAAATCTCATACTCGTTTTTTGTTCGTCTATCCTCAAGCATTTGGTTCCTTAGCATCCTTAATTTTAGACGAACCCTCTACAATGACTCACGAGGCTTTAACAGATTGTATCGTTTTAAAAGGCGATTTTAGAGAATTTAAAAAGCTTGCCTCCACTAACTTAGAAATATCAAATTTATATTGGTCACTCCTTGAAAATGGATTTATTATGATGGATAAAAGAAATCGTGAGTTATCCTCATTAGATGCAAAACAATTATATTTAAAATTACTAGAAGAAAAACCACAAATTTTAGAATCTATACCACTAAACCATATCGCTTCTTATTTAAATATTACCCCAGTTCAGTTAAGCAGAATCAGAAGAGATTTAAAAAATAGTTAACTAATTAAATATGTCTCTAAAATTCATTATTCACTATGGATTTCATTTTTTGTTGCCATTAGTTATTTCTTTGTGCTTTTATAAAAAAAAATGGAAGCAAGTGTATTTACTATTTTTAGGATCAATGCTTGTAGATTTAGATCACTTACTAGCTGATCCAATATTTGATCCTAACAGATGTAGCATCAATTTTCACCCTTTACATACTTATTATGCAGCTGGAGCATATATCCTTATGGTCATTCCAAAAAAAAGTAGAATACTGGGAATAGCATTCCTACTTCACCTGTTTACAGATTATTTAGATTGCTACCTCTAAAGTTTTAAAATTTTAGTCAATAATTGGTTTATCTCAGCAGATATCTTCAATTTTACCGCTGCTAAAAGGTAGACAACTGAGATAATAATGGTCTTCAAAGCTATATTAATAATTGGATGATATTTAAAATTCCAAAAATAGAAAGCAAAAAATAAACCAACTATTAAAAATAGTGATATAAACGTTTTATTAGTTATTGGTGTGATATTCAAATTAAACTTTAAAACAATAAGTTTTATGGTATTAAAAACAAAAATAACAATGAGTGTTGCCAATGCTAAACCATTAGTTCCATAAAGATCAAATAACCAAATATTTAAATAATATACAGAAAAAGCCATACCTAAGTTTAATGGAAGTGTAATTTTATAGAATACAGAATTATTGATAATTGCACCATTATTTCCTAAAAACATGGTAAACATTTTAGCTCCTGAAATCATTAAAACAACCAATTCTCCACCAGCATATCCTTTATCAGGTATTAGTTTAAATAATTCATGAACTCCACAATTAACCAATAAAAAAAGAAGCCCACTTACTAATAATAAGTTTATAGAACTTTTCTTATACAAACTTTCAATCTCCACAGCATTATTATCATTAATAGTTTTAGAAGTAATAGGTTGTAAAATCTGTGCCATAGCTCTTCCAGGTGCTTCTATTAAAGAACCTATAAATACCGCAACTGCATAATAAGCTGCTATTTCAACAGTTTCTTTATCAGGTATCATTACCTTATCAATATCAAGAAGTATGGCACCTGCACTCCCTGCAAGAACCATGTATAAAGAATACCTTAAAACTTCTTTAAAATTTTTTGGAAGATGAAAACTAAATTTTGGAAAATATAACCAAAATGCATAGAACATCATGATAATAGCCCTAATAACATAAGCGCCTGTTAGACAATAAATAAATTGAGGTTTGGTTAAAAAATCAAAAAAGACTGAAATCAATAATATTAAAACAACAGCTCTATTCCAAAACTCCTTTAAAATATTACCAAAGATAGATTGCATTTGAACTTTCGCCCATGAATAAAAAACCTCAAAATAAGTTGTTGATATGGCTACTATAAAAATAACAAAGGTGTAATCCTTTAAAATAGGATTTTGCTGAGAAATACGATTCCCAATTTGATTATAAAACTCCGAAACAAAAAAACCAAGTGGTATTGCTATTAGAAGGGGTAAAAAAACAATACTTGATAAAAATTTATCTTTTTCTATTTTATTATTATAAGAAGAAAAATACTTAACAATAGTATGATGAACACCTAAAGCAGCTAATGGCATTATAATATTTGATACTGATAGTAAATAAACAACAATCCCATGATATTTACCCTCTAAAACTTGAGGATATAGTATAAGAACATTAATTCCACCAAGAGCAAAACTTAGGTAAATAATTAATGTATTTATAAAAGATTGCTTAAGTACAATTCCCAAAATTTAATGTATTAATTGATAAATAGATTGATATATTTTTTCCCCAACATTATTGCCGTACAAATCAACGGTAAACTCTTTATTTGTTGCCTTAAAAGTATCAAACGTTTGTAAAATCATTTTGGTATTACTACCTACTACTTTTGCAAATCCGTGAGATACAAGCTCTACCCATTCTGTTTCATCTCTCACTACAATAGTTTGTTTTCTATTAAAAAAGGCTTCTTTTTGTAATCCTCCACTGTCTGTAATAACTATTGAGCAGTTTTTTAATAATTCTAACATATCATAATAGCCAACAGGCTCTATCACTTGTATTTTTGGATGTATTGATAATTTATTTAATACCGATTTTGTTCTGGGATGCATTGGTAGAATTACAGTATGAGTTTTATGAATTTCTTCTAATCCAAGAAAAATTGATCTTAACTTTTTCTCATCATCAGTATTTTCTTGACGATGGATAGTAGCTAAAACAAATTCATTTTTCTGTAATTTTTGATCTTTTATGATGGATGATTTATTTGCTGAAAACTGACTATAATAATTAACAGCATCCTTCATAATATCTCCGTGGTTCTCAATCAAAACAGGTAAATTCTGAAAGCCCTCATTATGTAAGTTATTGATAGCACCCTTAGAAGGACAACTCAATAAATCAGAAATTCTGTCAGTTAAAATTCTATTTATTTCCTCCGGCATTTTCATATTAAAAGATCGTAATCCGGCTTCTATATGAACCACTTTAATATTCATTTTTTTTGCCGCTAAAGCTCCTGCAATAGTAGAATTAGTGTCACCATATACAATAAGAGCATCTGGTTTCTCAATTTCTAATACTTTTTCAATCTTTTCCATCATCTGCCCAGTCATAGCTGCATGACTCATACTATTTATCTCTAAATTATAGGTAGGCTCCGGAATCATCATCTCATCAAAAAATATTTTACTCATATTGGTATCAAAGTGCTGCCCTGTATGAATGATTACTTCTTCTACAGCACCGTTTTCTTTAATTATTCTACTCAATACAGCTGCTTTAATAAACTGTGGTCTTGCTCCAATAACAGTAACTATTTTTTTCATTTATCTAAACTTTGGTAATAATTAAAGTACCATATAATATTAATTTTTTACTTCTTAAGATACTACCTTTTTAATTACTTGTGCTAATTGCCTTGTTATATTTTTTCTATGAAATTGTTCTATATCAATAGATTTTACAAATAATTTCTCTTCTTTAAAATCTTTATATAATTTTAATACCGCAGCTTTTAACTCAACTTTATTATTAAAACCTACAATGTTACCAGCATTTGTTTTCTTGAGAATAGCTGCTGCATCTCCGTCCTCTGGACCAATACCCAGGATAGGTCGCTTGGCTTGTAAGTACTCAAAAATTTTTCCAGTAATAATTCCTTTCGCACTTGACACATGATTAATACTTAATAACAATACTTGAGAAGAAGCTTGATATTTACGAACCTCTTCATGATCTAAATAGGGTATTCTTACAATGTTTTTAGGATTAAAAACTTGAATATCTTGAATAACAGTATCATCAATTTTACCAATGAATTTAATTCTTAAATTATTTTTAAAATCAATATTTTCAGAACTAATCTCATATAAGACTTCCCATAAAATTGTTGGGTTTCTATCAGCATTCATTAAACCAACATGTGTTATAGAAAAATTAGAGTCTAATTCTATAGTTAATGAATTTTCATATGAATCAAAACCATTTGTTAACACCTCAATATTGTGATTATGTTTCAGAAACTTTTTTTTCATAGTCTCGCCAACAACTATAACCATATCTGATTTTTCTAGAACTTCTTGCTCTAATTGATGGTGCTTTTTATTAGCTTTTTTTGTTAATGGTAACTGTTGGAAATAGTCAATTTCGGTCCAAGGGTCTCTAAAATCTGAAATCCATTTGATTTTAAATTTATCTCTTAGTGCTAATCCAATAATGTGCATACTATGAGGGGGACCAGTAGTAATTACAACTTCAATTTCATTATTCTTTAAATAATTACTTAAAAATTTAACAGATGGTTTTATCCAAAACTTTCTAGCATCTGGAATAAAATAATTGGCCCTAACATACTGAAAAAATCTTCCCAATAAAGTTGGATTTGGATTTAAAAAACCAGCACTCTCTTTCTTTTTATTGTTTCCGAAAATAGATAGAAAAGAATTTGGTTCAAAAATAGGTTGTTTTAAAACTTCTAACCCTAACGGTATTTCACTTTCTAAACTTGTATCTTTTATTGGATATGAAGGATTATCTACAGTATAAATAACTGGTTCAATATTAAAGTCTCTTAGGTATTTAGAAAACTTTAACCACCGCTGAACACCAGAACCTCCGGAAGGTGGCCAATAGTACGTTATAATTAAAACTTTTTTCTTAGAGCTCATTGTATAATTTAACCAGGGCTTGAGAAGTAACCTCCCAAGAGAATTCATTTTCTATAAATTGCTTACCATTATTACCTAATTCTTCTGCTTTCTCTTCATTTTGATATAATTCTAATACTTTAGAAGAAAAATCATCTTTATTTTTTTCTTGATGAACTAATCCACTGTTAATTCTTTCAACGATCTCTTTTTGAGCAGTTGCATTACTAACTAAGATGGGTTTGCCTAAACTCATGTATTGAAAAATCTTATTTGCATATGCAACATCATGTTGAATACTCCTATACAGAGGTGATATACATATATTACTTGCAACAATATACGACGGAAATAGAGAAACATCTTGCCAACCCTCAAAATCTATAAATGATTCTAAATTTAATTTTTTTGTTTCTTCTTTTAAAATTGAATCTGTTGTGTTTTGACCAACAATAACTAATTTAAAATTAACTATCCTTTTAGAAAGTAACTCGGTAGCTCTTATGGCAGTTAGCAATCCTCTTCTTATATTAGTATCACCTAAATAAAGGACTACGTATTTATTAGAATACTTTTCTTCAATTACTTTAGAATAAATAGCTTCTTTAAAAAACGATTTTCTAACTGTATTGGGTACTAGAATCATTTTTTCTTTTTCAATATTATTTTCTTCAATAATATCTTCAGCAAAATTCGGTGAAACTGTTATGATTTTATCCGCCTTTATGATGAATTCACTTTCTTTTATTTTCCATTTTTTAGGTGAAATAATGTACTTACCAGGAAATTTTCTTAAATGAGGATAAAACCTCATATTTTCTGGAATATTATCATGAAGATCTAAAACTACTTTTAATTTATACTTTTTATTAACTTGAAAGACAGTTTCAGCTATTCTAATATCATGAATATGAAGAAAATCAATATTATTTTTTTTTATAAAATGATTGATTTTTGGTCTCATTATCATTTTATAAAATGGAAGGTCATAGGAAAGGGCTGAAAGTTTGTACGTTAGTTTACTAAATTTATATCGTCTTATTTTTATACCGTTAATTAATTCATTTGTTTTTTGATTACCATTATTTAAACAAAATAAAAAAACTTCATATCCGCCATTAATTAACGTAATAGCCTCATTTTCCACCCTTGGATCGGGAGGAAAAACATCATCCAAGATCATTCCAATTCTCAAAACATAAATGAATTTATGATTAAAAAATAAATTTGTTGCTTCATAGATGCAAATCTAAAACCAATTTTATGTAATATGTAAAAAAAAAGCATATTACTCTTTAAAAATAAAACTTCCTAATTAATTTTTATCTACTTTCACAGAACATATATTGTATGTCAACCTTTTTTATTTTTACATAAAAATATCGTTATTAAAAATATCTTACAATTTACCATTTTATTATTCTCATCTTTTGCAGTTAGCCAAGATATTGATCAATACGAAGAATATCAAAATAAAGTACGTTATTATTCTAATATTAACTTAGATAGCGTTTTTTATTATTCTAAGAAAACACTTAAGTCTAATGATCCATGTATTATAAGTAAAGCTAAAAATAATATTGCCTCTGCTTATTATAGATCTGGAAACTTTAAAAAATCTGAAGAAATTATATTAACTATTCTCTCTGACACAATTATTGAAAATTCTAATTGTAATATAAATATAAAGTTTAATTCAATGACACGTTTATTTTGGATAAAAAACAACCAAAGTAAATTTGATGAAGCTTTTAATTATTTAAAAAAACAAACACAATATCTTTCTAAATATCCAGAGAAAGATGATAATACAAGATGGAGAAAAATATTTATAAAAAAAAGATTAGCATTATTAAAAAGTAATTTAGGTTTTCATCAAGAAGCCATTTCTTTGTCAAAACAAGTATTAGAAGAATTTTCTAAAATAAAACCAGATAATAAAAACTTATATAACTATTCTTTAAAAATTGCTATCGCTAGCTCTTTTAACACTCTAGGAGACACTTATTTTGCTATTAGTAAGAATAACGATAAATATTTAGACTCTTCTCTAATATATTATAAGAAAGCCTTTCTTGTGTCAGAAGAATTTGACCCTAAGCACAAAAACTCTTTGAGTTTATATAATTTAAGAGAAGCCAATGTTTTAATTAAGAGAAAGGAATTTAAAAAAGCACTTGAAAAAGTTAACAGTTATGAATTAGATCATAAATCTCAAAATTATCATTTTTTAAAATCCATAATATTTAAAAATTTAAAAATAAATGATTCATCATATTATCATTCATATAAATTATTAAATTTCAAAAATACAAGCCCAAGTTCTGAAAAAAATAAAATAGCGATATTTAATATTCTAGCAGATTTGTATAACAGTAGTAATAAAATAGATAGTGCATTTAAATACTCAAAATTAGCACTAGACAAGTTGAAATCATTAAATAAAAGCAAAACAGAGGCAAATAAAAATCATTATATATATGATTTTGATCAGATAAAAAAAGTAAACGATTCTATTATTAATAAAGAAATTAAAACTAAAATTAATCTAATTATT
>Ga0208972_1000882_pt1 | contig 10745 bp, 11 predicted proteins | sample AOAMet_48_BLW_10_2_FD_188232 | JGI IMG/M metagenome (GOLD analysis project Ga0208972, IMG submission 188232) | Ammonia-oxidizing marine microbial communities from Monterey Bay, California, USA - CAN11_48_BLW_10 (SPAdes) | ecosystem: Environmental > Aquatic > Marine > Intertidal zone | place...
AATTATCAGAGAATATAGAGGTCGTGGAATGGGGAAAAAGCTTGTAGAGGAAGTGCTAAAGGATGTGGGGGATTCTAAAGAACAGATTTATTTACATGCACAAATTCAAGTTGTTGACTTTTATGCAAACTTAAATTTTGTGAAAGAAGGGGAGTTGTTTAAAGAGGCTGGAATTAGCCATTATAAAATGACTTTTAAAGTTCCATAGTCCATCCAAAAATATCTTCAGTTTTGCCGTATTGAATACTTAATAATTCTTTTTTGAGCAACTGTCCATATGAATTTGGCGTTTGTTTTTCAATATGAATGTCTAAATCTCTAAACGTAATTTTGTCAATTGGGTTTAGGGTAACTGCCGTTCCGACTCCAAAAGCTTCTTTTAAAGTGTTGTTTTTGTGGGCTTCCACAATTTCTTTTACAGAAATTTTTCTTTCTTCAACATCAATGCCTTTTTGTTTTGCAATAGCTAGTACACTATCTCTAGTAATTCCACCTAGAATACTCTCGCTAAGCTTAGGAGTTATAAGGGTATCATTTATTCTAAACATAATGTTCATAGTACCAGACTCCTCAATGTATTCATGGTTTTTAGCATCGGTCCAAATGACTTGAGTATAGCCATCATTCTGAGCATGTTTAGTAGGTGCAAAGGCAGCGGCATAATTTCCTGCAGCTTTAGCAAAACCAGTTCCACCCTCAACAGACCGCGCAAATTTCTCTTCGATTTTTAATTTGGTTTCACCTTTGTAATAACTGGCAGTGGGTGATGTAATTATCATAAATCGATAGCTAGATGATGGTGTGGCACGAATATACTCACTGTCAGCAATCATAAAAGGTCTTATATAAAGTGACTTTTCATCAGAATTAGGAATCCAATCGCTATCAACTCTTAAGAGTTCCGTCAATCCACTCATGAATAAATCTTCATCTATAGTTGGCATGCATAATCGTTCTGCCGAAGTGTTAAGTCGCTTTAAGTTATCAAGGGGTCTAAATAGAAGTATTTTACCCTCTTTATTTTTATAGGCCTTCATGCCTTCAAAAATAGCTTGACCATAGTGAAATACATGAGTACTTGGATTTACACTTATTGGTCCATAAGGAATTATTTCTTCATTATGCCATTCGCCATCTTTGAAATTTGCCGTAAACATATGGTCGCTAAAACTTTTACCGAAAGAAAGGTTGTCAAAATCGGTATTAGCTAATTTGGAATGAGTTGTTTTAGTGATTTTCATCAACAGATTTATTTTAAATATCTAAAATCGTGATTATCTTCTATCTTTAACAAAGCGTTATAGATTAGGTCAATTACATTTTCAACATCATCTTTATGAACACTTTCAACGGTAGTGTGCATATACCTCAATGGTAAAGAAATCAGTGCTGAAGCTACACCACCTGTAGAGTAAGCAAAAGCATCAGTGTCTGTGCCTGTAGCTCTAGAAGCCGCAGCTCTCTGGAAAGGGATTTTATTATTTTCAGCTACATCAATTATTAAGTCCAGTAAGTTGTTTTGAACAGCAGGTCCATAAGTTAATACGGGTCCTTTTCCGCTGAACAAATCACCTTGTTTGATTTTATTTATCATAGGTGTTTGAGTATCATGACAAACATCAGTGACTATGGCAACGTCTGGGTTTATTCTTTCGGTTATCATTTGCGCTCCTCGTAAACCTACTTCCTCTTGAACGGAATTGGTTATGTATAGCCCAAATGGTAGTGACTTCTTATTTTCTTTTAAAAGTCTGGCTACTTCAGCAATCATAAAGCCGCCAATTCTATTATCAAGTGCTCTACCAACGTAATAAGAGTTATTCAAAATCATAAACTCATCCTTATACGTTACTACGCAACCAACGTGAACACCAAGTTTCTCTACTTCTTCTTTACTACTACATCCGCAGTCAAGAAAGATATTATCAAGTTTAGGTGATTTTTCATCAGCACCATGGCGGGTGTGAATTGCTGGCCATCCAAAAATAGCATCAACTGTTCCGTTTTTGGTGTGAATATTTACGCGTTTTGAAGGAGCAATTTGATGGTCACTACCTCCGTTTCTTCTTAAGTAAATAAACCCTTCCTTAGTAATGTAATGTACAAACCATGAGATTTCATCGGCATGAGCTTCAATAACTACCTTATACTTAGCTTCTGGATTTATGACTCCAACAACGGTGCCATAAGTGTCAACAAAATAATCATCAACGTATGGTCTGATATAATCTAACCATAATTTTTGACCTTCGCTCTCAAAACCTGTAGGAGAAGCATTATTAAGATAATTCTCCAAAAATTTTATTGAATTTTTGTTAGTCAGAGTCTTTTTAGCCATAATGATTGGGTTTGAATTTTGGACTGCAAATCTAAGAAAATATAGTTAATTTGTGGAATGAATAATGTTAAAGTGATATTTACTAAGGATGGCAGTAAAACCTTGCACATGCCTGAACTCAATGAGCAATACCACTCTGTACATGGTGCAATTAACGAAGCTGAACATGTTTTTATAAAAAATGGACTTCGAGAATGTGAACAAGACAAGCTTACTATTTTTGAAATGGGTTTTGGAACAGCTTTAAACGCTTTTATGACGTATTTGGAATCCAAGAAAACGTCACAAAGTGTGCGTTATTACACAATTGAAAATAATCCCTTACCATTAAAACTTGTTGAGTCTTTAGAATATCCTGATATATTAAATGCTAGAAATGAAGGGTCCATTTTTTCACTTCTACATACTTCAGAATGGAACGCTTTAACTACTATTACGCCCACTTTTGAATTATTTAAAATTAGTGATGACATCCAAAAATTGACTTTGGATGATAAAGTTGATTTGGTGTATTACGATGCTTTTGGTCCTAGAGTTCAGGCTGACTTATGGACCGAAAGAATATTTAGTATAATATCTGCTGTAATGAAGCCTGAAAGCATTCTTGTTAACTACTGTGCTAAAGGTGAAGTTAAAAGAATTTTAAAGCGATTAGGTTTTGTTGTTGAAACCTTAGCTTGACCACCTGGAAAAAGAGAAATGATTAGAGCAAAAAAGATTAAGTGATACTCAAAAATTCTTTTTTGCACAAAAAAATTATTATTAGCAAATAAATTAATACATTTGCTCTTCTGATTTTTAATGAATAAAAAACAATAAATATGGCTAATCACAAGTCAGCAAAAAAGAGAATAAGACAAACTGCTAGAAAAAATGCTGCTAACAGTTATTACCACAAAACTGCTAGAAATGCAGTTAAGAACCTTAAATCAGTTACTGATAAGAAAGAGGCATTGAAATTGCTTCCGTCTCTTGAGTCTATGCTTGATAAACTAACTAAGAAGAATATCATTCACAAAAATAAAGCGGCTAACTTAAAGTCAAAGTTAGCGAAGCACGTTAATAGTTTGTAAACACATTTCGTTTAGTATATACAAAGGCTTCTCATTTAATGAGGAGCCTTTTTTTTATATTGTAGCCATGAATCATGAAAAACTTAGTATTAAATCTTGGTCTGAAGATGATAAGCCAAGAGAAAAATTAGTGTTAAAAGGTTCCACGACACTAAGCCATGCAGAGTTATTACCTATTTTGATAGGTTCTGGAAATAGAATTGACCCTGCCGTTGAACTTTCTAAGAAAATTATGAATAGTTGCAACGGTAAGATAAATTCTCTCTCCAAGATGTCAATTAAAGACTTAATGGAGTTTAATGGGATTGGTCAAGCAAAAGCAGTTAGTATAATTGCAGCCCTAGAACTTGCGAAGAGGAAAGCAAAGGAAAATTCAGCGGATAAGCCTTCTGTAACATCTAGTATTGACGCCTGTAATCATATGCGTTATGATTTAGAGGGACTTGACCACGAGCAGTTTTGGGTATTACTTTTGAATAGGGGAAACATAATTATTGATGCTATCAACATTAGTAAAGGTGGAGTAAGTGCTACGGTAGTAGACCCAAAACTAATATTCGCATCTGCTTTGCAAGAAAAAGCCTCAGGAATAATATTATTTCACAACCACCCTTCTGGTAATATCTCACCTAGTAAAAGTGATATTACATTAACTAGAAAACTGAAAGAAGGAGGTGAATTGTTAGAAATTAACATTATTGACCATATTATTGTTGGTCAAAACACGTATTTTAGCTTTGCAGACGAACAAATGCTCTAGATGCTAATTTATACACCTAAAATAACAAGTAGAACAGAATATACTTTTAATCTAATTTTTGACACCGTCTGGGAAATCGAGTATAAGCTAACCGATGATGTTGAGTTTTTTAAAGAGTATACAGCTAATAAACTCAACTATTCCAGTAAAAAAATAGACGATGAGTTTTTTATCAAACGCTATGGTTTGTTAGAGGAAGAAGGTGTATCGGTTCAGGAGATTAACTTTAATGAATGGAATAGCTTACCTATTTTTTATCAAAATTCTGATGAGATAATACCCTTTGATGTTTTTTCTGCGACCTTTTTTCTAGTGTCTCGTTATGAAGAATATCTACCACATATTAAAGATCATTATAACCGCTTTACTGCCAAAGAAAGTTTAGCATATAAACACAATTTTTTAGACAGACCTTTAGTTAATCTTTGGTTATTAGAATGCAAAAAGGTATTACTTAATCATTTCCCGTCGTTAACCTTTTCAGATAAAAAATTCTCCTATCAATCTACTATTGATATTGATAACGCCTATTGTTTTTTAGAGAAGGGCTTTGTGAGAAGTACAGCTTCTTTTATCAAATCAGCCTTTGAAATGGATAAAGAATTGATAAAACAGAGAAAAGATGTTTTATTAGGTAAAGAGAAAGACCCATATGATACATTTGAACTTCAGTTGTCATTAAATAAACGGTATGATGTAGACGTTGTTTATTTTATTCTGTTAGCTGATTATGGATTAAATGATAAAAACTGTTCTGTTCATAGTCGTAAATTTCAACTACTTATCAAACATTTATCTGACCATGCCAAATTAGGAATACACCCTTCATTTGCTTCAAATGCAACCTTTGAAACCTTTGCTATGGAGAAAAAACGTCTAGAAAACATTATTAAGAAAGAGGTTGAGTTTTCTAGGCAACACTTTCTGAAATTAGACTTGCCAAAGACTTACAGAAACCTTATTGAATTATCAGTCAAGGACGACTATACTATGGGCTACGCCTCTTTACCAGGCTTCAGAGCTAGTATTTGTACGCCTTTTTACTTTTACGACTTGGAGTTGGAAACATCGACTAATTTAAAAGTTCATCCTTTTGCTGTAATGGATGCGACTTTTAATTACTATTTAAGAACGTCACCTGAGCAATCTCTTTCAATGATTAAAAAGATTATCGACAACATCAAATTAGTTGATGGACATTTCATCTCTTTGTGGCACAATGAAACTTGGTCTGAATACAAAGAGTGGAAGGGCTGGAGTAAGCTCTATGAAAAAATGTTAGAATACATATATAATTGATAAGATATATACGTCATAAAGAAATTGATTTCCAGAAATGGGATAATTGTATTAGCCATGCAGTTAACGGAAATATATACGCAACTAGTTGGCACCTTGATTTAGTGTGTAAAAACTGGGACGCTTTAATTCTTAATGACTATGAGGCTGTAATGCCTTTGCCTTGGGGTAAGAAATGGGGTCTTAAGTATATTGCTCAGCCCTTATTCTGTCAGCAGTTAGGAGTGTTTCACCATTCTAAAAATATAATCGTTGATGATTTTTTAACATCAATTCCTAAGTCATTTTTATACATCAATCTTAACTTGAACGTACATAATGGTAAATCTAAATTCACTTTTAAACAGAATGCCAATTTTGAATTGTTTATTAATGAGCATCAGCATTTAAGAGAAAAGTACTCAAAAAGCCATTTGAAAAATATAAGTAAAGCTCAGAAATGTCCTGTTGAAATTTCAAATCAAGTGGACAGTCCAAGTGAGTATTTAGCACGGAAGTCTAAAGAGGCTAAAGGCTTCATGACTAAAGAGCAATTATTGATGGAGAATATTATCATTGAAAAGGCTTTGGCAGAATCTAAGGGTGAAATGTTTTCTGCGTCAATAGGTGGTAAAAACGTCAGTTCTATTTTTTTATTAAAATATAGTAAGCGGTTAACTTTACTTTCTTCATGCACAGACGCTAAGGGTAAAAAAGCATCTGCATACTTTTTCCTTTTAGATTATATTCTATCACTAGAAAAGTTCAAAGGCTATATCTTTGATTTTGAGGGCTCCAATATTTCTGGTATAGCACAAAGAAATAAAGGCTTTGGTGCAGAGCTCACAAACTACTACACTGTTAAATTTAATTTTTTAGAAAGAATATGTCAATTTACGTTGTACTTAGTAATATTTTAATGAATTTTGCGTTCATTTAAGTAATAACTCAGAGCTATAAATGAATATTATAGAAGCAATTTCCGTTTTCTTTATGAGTTTTGTCAAGTTTTTCTTGGCAATTCCATTGGCTTTCACATTTGACTTTACCTTTTGGCAAACTTTTCTGATTACATGCTTAGGAGGTGTTTTAAGTGTTTTGTTTTTTGCTCAGTTTCGAAAAGTAATTCTGAAATTTTATTATAGATTTTTTACATACAAACCTAAAGTTCCTAAAAAACAAGGGTTTAAAAATGTATTGGCCTTCAAAACCGCAAAAAAGTACGGCTTATTTGGTATAGCATTTTTAACACCGATAGTATTTTCAATTCCTTTGGGCACTTTTTTAGCTCTTCATTTTTTTCCAAACAAGAAAAAGACTTTACCTATTCTTATTGCGTCTGTTCTTGGCTGGTCTTTCGTTTTAACCTTAGCTTGGAATATTAATGTATAAACATCTATTTTTTGATTTAGATCGCACTTTATGGGACTTTGAGAAAAACTCTCACGAGGCTCTTAACGACTTATTTTTTAAGTATAACCTTGTAGGAAAGGGAATTATAAGTGTTGATGAGTTCATTGCCAGATATAAAATAAATAATGAAAAACTTTGGGATTTATATCGTCTAAATAAGATAGAAAAGGAAAAGCTAAGGGGCGAGAGGTTTAAGCTTACTTTGGAAGAGTATAATATTTTAGATGATGACTTAGCTAATCAAATTGGCTTAGATTATGTTGAGTTATGTCCAATGAAAACTCATCTTTTCCCATTTGTTCATTCTACATTATCTTTTTTGAAAAGCAGGTATGAATTACATATCATTACTAATGGTTTTGAGGAAGTTCAGTTTAAAAAATTAAAACATAATAATCTTTTAGATTATTTCAATCAAATAATCACTTCTGAGCAAGTTGGTTACAAGAAACCAAGTAAGGAAATATTTAGCTATTCTTTTAAAAAGACTTTCTCAAGACCTTCTGACTGTCTAATGATAGGAGATGATTTATTAGCGGATATTCATGGTTCTAGAGAAGTTGGTATGGACCAAATTTATTTTAATCCACATTCGCTTCCTCATACTGATGCTAATATCACGCATGAGATTAAGTGCCTTAGTGAGTTAGAACAGATACTGTAAACCCCATTTTTTTCAAGTCCTCCCAAAATGTGGGGTACGATTTGCTCACCACTTCAATATCATTAATTTTTAAATCGAATAGTATTGCTAAAGGAGCTAAACACATTGCCATTCGATGGTCGTTATGCGTATCAAGATTTTGTATTGGCATTCTTATTTCTGATTCCTTGAGAATAAATTCATAGTCTGTATATTCTGATTTTTGTTGAAACTTTTCAAGCTCAGCTTTTAAGGCAAAAAGACGGTGACTCTCTTTGTGCTTTAGATTTTGTAGGCCTTTTACAGTTGCAGTTTTTCCAAGTCCAGCTAGAGAGCAGCAGTAAGCTTGAGCCAAGTCAGGGTAATCAATTAAATTAATGTCTAGAGGTTGAATTATGCTGGTGTTTTCTTTTTTTGAAAGGTGAAGTGTGGAGTCAATAAAACTACTTTCTATTCCTAACTTTTGAAATATCTCTATTGCCTTATAGTCACCCTGCCAGCTATCTTCAAATAAGCCATTGATTATAAGTGTGCCACTTTTTGATAAGGACAAACTTTCAAGTAAAAAGGCTACAGCACTCCAGTCGCCTTCAATTAAAATATCTTTTGCTGAGTAGGATTGGTTTTTGACATTAATTGTATTTCTTTTCCATTGACTTTCAACACCAAAATAGGACATCATTTCGCTAGTCATTTTGATATATGGTACCGAAAGAATATCACCTTCTAAAGTAATTGTTAAGCCCTGTTTCAAAGATGGGGCTATCAATAATAATGCTGAAATAAATTGACTACTGATACCAGCATCTACTGAGACGTTACCTCCTTCGATAGGTTTTCCTTTAATTTTTAATGGCGGATAGCCTTCCTTTTCTAAATATTTAATGTCAGCTCCTAGTTCTTTCAAAGCACTAACCAGTTCTTTAATAGGGCGTTCTTTCATTCGTTCGCTACCAGTTAAAGTATAATCACCTTGTTTGCATGCTAAAAAAGCGGTTAAAAAACGAAAGGCGGTACCGCTGTCACCAACATCGATGGTATCAGATTTAGTTTGCAATGCCTTGTGTAAAAGTTGAGTGTCTTTAGAAGTGGACAAATTATGAATCTTGAATGGGGTAGAGCATAATGCTTGAATTATCAAGGCTCTGTTGCTCAAACTCTTGGAAGCGACTAAGGTTATTTCAGCATTAATTGTTTTTGTTTTATGTGAAATATGGTAATTCATCAATTAAAACAAAGCTTTAATTTTTGGAATATCAACTGTACAATCGAAATTGCATTTTCCAATTTTTGAAAGTAATGAAAACTTAAATACGTTGTTTTCATTTTTTTTATCATTTTCTAAAAAAGGCAATAGCTTTTCAAAATGTGGTAGATTAATTATCTCAAAAGTGGATTGCAAGAAGCTATTAATTTCATCCTTTTCTTCATCAGAGAGATTTGACAGTTTACTTTCCAATAGCATACCTGTGGCAATTGCCTGGCCATGTAGTACCTCTTTGCCAATTGATAAACAATACCCCTCAATGGCGTGTCCTATGTTGTGTCCAAAATTCAAAATCTTTCTTAAATCATTCTCCTTTGGGTCGGCACTTACTATTTCATTTTTAATACCAATACTTCTTTCAATAATCTCTTCCCAATTTAGTTCTTCTACGGATGTTGAAATGAGATTTCCCCACATTTCAGCATCATAAATAAGTGAATGTTTCACTACTTCGGCATATCCAGAGTATAGTTGTGTTTTGTCTAAAGTGTTCAGAAAAGATGGGAAAATATAAACGCCTTTTGGATTCTTAAATAAGCCAATTTGATTTTTTAAGTTAGAAAAATCTATTCCTAGCTTTCCGCCAATAGATGCATCTACCATAGCCAAAAGGGTAGTAGGTACTTGAATGAAATCAATTCCTCTTTTGTAACATGAAGCTGCAAATCCACCCATATCGCCAATTACTCCACCACCAAGATTAATGAATAGAGACTTTCTATCAAATGTATGTTTAGTTAATTCTTCCCAAATGTGTTGGCAAGTGCTAATATTTTTGTTTTTCTCACCAGAAGGAATACGTATTAAAACATGGTAAGAGATATTGGTTTTTTTTAAGAAAATATCCAAACAATATCTCTCAGTGTTTTCATCAACTAGAATGGCAACTTTTGAATAAGTAGACACATCAATCTTATCGAGAGCAGTTCCCCCAATATGTATTGAATAGGTTTGACTTTGAACTACTCTCATTCAGTGATGCTTCGTATTGGATTTCCAGTACAACCATTTGGAAAAGAAATTCCAAGTAATGTACTTACTGTTGGTGCGATGTCACAAATTGAAATATATTCGTCTGTAAGACCATGTTTGATGCCTTTACCCCAGAATAATAAGGGAACGTGTGTGTCGTAACTAAAGCATGAGCCGTGTGTCGTACCTGTTGGTGAGTTCCACTCAATCCATCCAGAATTTAAAACTATTACTACATCGCCAGAGCGTTTTTGATTAAAGCCTTTTTGTATTAAGGAGTGAAAACTATTTTGGTATTCGTTGTTGTGTAGCTGATGAGCCGTATAGGTGTATTGAACACCGTCCACATTAAGCAAATAGTCGGCAGCTACTTGCTGCACTTCTTGATGGCTCAATTTTTTGTCCTCAATTAATTTTCGATTCAGAAAAAATTGTTGATTAGAGTATTTTAGTGCCCAATTTCCTTCGCCAAATCGATTTGAAAGATGAGTGTTTAATTGGGCAGTTAAGTCAGAAGCGTTAAAGTATCCAGCTGGTATTTTTCTTTTCTTTAACTCATTAGGAACACTTACTACACCATGGTCTGAGGTTAAGAATACCAGGGCGTTTTCTTTTCCGACAGTTGAGTAAATATAGTTGAGTATCTCTGCAATTTCCTTATCAAGTTTAATATAGGTGTCAACTAATTCTTGTGCATGTGGTCCAAATTGATGTCCTATATAATCAGTTGATGAAAAGCTAATTGTCAATACATCTGTAACTTTATCTTTACCTAAATCTTCACCTTTCATCAGTTCAATAGCTAAGTCTTTAAGGTATGTATTTCCTTGAGGCGTGCTTTTTACGGATGATGGACCTTTACTTGCTAGTAAACTATCCATAGGGTAGCCGAAGCCTTTACCTTTCCATGCTCCTTTGAAGTAGCTGGTGGCGGGTTTATCTTGTTGAAATTGTAATAACCATTCTGGTAGTTGTTCATAATAGTAGGAGCTTGAAATCCA
>Ga0208972_1000887_pt1 | contig 10708 bp, 9 predicted proteins | sample AOAMet_48_BLW_10_2_FD_188232 | JGI IMG/M metagenome (GOLD analysis project Ga0208972, IMG submission 188232) | Ammonia-oxidizing marine microbial communities from Monterey Bay, California, USA - CAN11_48_BLW_10 (SPAdes) | ecosystem: Environmental > Aquatic > Marine > Intertidal zone | place...
GGAGATGTCGCCTCGATTGACGACGATGGTTTTGTTTTTATTCAAGATCGTATCAAGGATATGATTATTTCGGGCGGGGAAAATGTTTATCCGGCGGAGATCGAAAATGTGATCCTCACGCATCCAGAGGTGGTTGAGGTAGCCGTTATTGGTCAACCTAGCTCGAAATGGGGGGAGAGCCCTTTCGCGATAGTGGTTGCTAAGTCTGACCAGCTGTCGAAGGACGATGTGCTTGCGCACTGCCAAGGAAAATTGGCGCGATTTAAACTGCCTAAAGACGCCGCCTTTGTAGAGGTGATACCGAGAAATGCCAACGGCAAGGTGTTAAAGCGGGTGTTGCGAGAATCCTTTCCGGGACCCGCTCTCGAGTAGTGACGGGATAGGTTGTTCGGGATCCCGCTGAATGCCTTACCGGACCCGCTTGCCCTAACGGTCAGAGTTCTCAACATCAAGAGTGTATTAAATAGGAGCAAAATATCGGGGAACCTCTCAGACATGACAAGTGAGATAGGGTGAAGCGAACTCAGGAAAAACAAAGTAGATGAGTATGTTGTGGCCAAGCGGAAAAGAAGAGTAGACTGAAACGCCGATTGCCTCAGGGTTCTGATTTCGACTTTGCTTTCAGTATTCCTAATCAGGATAAAAAATAATAAAGGGGCCCATCATTTCTTCCAGCGTATGCAGGAAAGCGAAATTACAGAGACTGCAGATGAGACCCAACAATCTCATCTTTTAGATATGGGGTGCGGAAGAGGAAGAATTGCACATTACCTTGCCACCATGACAGGCGGTCAGGTATCGGGCTACAACATCGACCCGAATCAACTCGAAAATGCGGTCGAAAGGGCAGCAGAATGTGATCTACATGCGTTTTTTGAAGCCGAGTCTATGTCCCCTCAGTAACTATGTTGTGAGTTCACAGGATTGTTCTAGGCGGGTAAATAGCTAAGCGATGTTAAGATTGGAGAGCAGAACCTCTTATCAAGAGGTTCTACCCCACGCATCTTTTCTAGTTTGCAGAGCGCACTGACTGCCATGCAAATACATTGCGACCTGAGCACTCAACCAGATCGTCGTAAGCATCAGGTTCTCCCGTCATGTTGGCGATCGTTCGATCGATATTTTGACCAAGACTTTGCATAGAGTCGATCCCAGAAACCCTGTAAAAATCGCCTTCCATACGCTGGGAAACTCCAGCCATTGGCCACCATCGCATTGCGATACCCGTATTACCAATAGCAGCCTGCCTTTCTCGGAACTGAACATCAGCAGCGAGCATCTTCTGCATTGTGGCACCCTCTTTTAGGGAGCAGGACTCAAAACCAATGTAACCACTTTGTGGTCCCTCAGAAGCATCTCTTCTTACCATCTGTGCGGCAAACATTGAATGACCGTCATTGGTACAAACTTCATCGAACTCAGCGGCTAGCTTTGCTCCCTTGGCAACCCATTGATCTTGAGAGATGCCCATAGCTTCAAAATTTGGAGCCATATTTACCCAAAAAACGTCGCTGGTCATTTCACTGGCGTCGGCTAGGTATGGCGTCAGCACAGCAGCAGGGCCTGTTTCGGGAAACTCTTTGTTAGTCCATTTATTCCATTTCTTCGCGGTGGCCAGCATGTCACTCAGGTCTTGGTCTTCGTTGTAGCTACAAGAAAATGTCTCTACAGGGAAAAAAGGCGGTGGCATATGATGGTCAGCATTGGCGAATAGGCCTCCGCTCATAAAAAAAACTGCAGTTAAAATTCGAACAACTTTCATATTTAACCTTCCTATATCTTTTCGGTAATGTGTCTAAATGAGTCTAAGGAGATTTTAATGCTTATCAAGGTTTGTTCGATTTTGGTCTCGGCGCTCTCTTGAGTCTTTGGGCCCAGGTTAACGGTGCAACTAGTTCATCTCGTTGGGCGGATTCTTCAGGTTTTTGCGTGTTTTGCTACGCGTCAGTGATTTCCTAGTAAGCCCTTAACTAACCCTGAACGCTTGATGCTTAACGATATTAATAAACTGGTCGTCTTTCGGTCCAGTCAAAACACGTAATACTAGCAAAGGCTAATGACACCAGATCGCTGTCTCGATCCCAGCCGCCAATTGCATGTAAACCAACGGGTAAGTCGTTTGCATCTATACCGCAGGGAATAGATATCGCCGGATGCCCCGTTAAATTTGCAATGGAAAGGTGTGTCCACCATTTGTTAATACGCTCTTTGTTGCCGTTTATCGTGACACTTTGGTCGCTGTTGGGGTCAGCAAGGGGCGGAGGCGCCGTTAATGTCGGCGTAAGTACAAAATCATAATTGCTTAATACCAGCTCCAAACGGTCGTAGGTGCGCGATCGATCTATGGCATCGGTTTGCAATCGTACACCGTCGGATTTGAATTCTTCTTCCCCCAGTAAACTTTGTAGACCAGGTCCCAAATGCTGTTGTGCTTCAACGGGCATTTGCCGAACCCTGGCAGCAAGATTACTGGTCATCATTTGAGTTGCAATATCGGGCTGAAATTGAGTTGGGTCATCCAACGCGACATCAATATCTAAACCCAGATCGCTAAGCTTAGCTAAGCCTTTTTCGACTATCGCTTGGTATTGCGCATCGGCGATATTTCCTCCCAATGCAGGGATGAACAAGGCGCTTTTACCTTGCACTGCCCGCGCGGGACTAACGGGTGGGCTCATTGTCTTAATCTCTCGTCGCGACCAAGGATCAAGATGATGTGCACCGGACATAGTATTGAATAACGTCACGATATCTTCAGGGTGTCGACAGTTCATAGAGATGGAGCTGTTGTTACCAAAATGAAACGGCCAAGTTTCGTGCGGTATCGCGCCGATGGTCACTTTCATGCCCAACACGCCGCAGGCCGATGCTGGAATGCGGGAGGAGCCGCCACCATCGGTACTCACCCCAAAGGGGACAATGCCGGTCGCAATAGCAACACCGTCGCCTCCGCTGCTACCTCCTGAGGACAATGAGGGCGCCCATGGGTTTCTCGTGATGCCGGTGAGTGCACAGTCAGTCGTGACTTTGCTAGCGAATTCAGGCGTTGTTGTCTTGCCGAGCAAAATTGCCCCAGCGGCTCGCATTCTTGCGACCGCGACGACATCGCTATTGGGAATGTTATGTTCTAGCGAACGTGACCCGTAGGTCGTCTGCACGCCCTGTGTATCTAACAAATCTTTGACGGTGAAAGGCACCCCAAAAAAAGCTGGCAATGTTTCTGGCTGCGTTTTACTAAGCAGTTCATCTGCCTGCCTTGCTTGTGCGAGGGCAGCATCGTGAGCGATGGTGACGAAGGGATTGAGAAGTGGTTGCACTGTATCGACCTGATTCAGCGCTTGCTCCATCACATCGACCGCACTTACTTCACCCTTTTTAATGAGTTTCGTTATGGCGGTACCCGAAAGCCCTAATATCTCCATCATTTCGACGCAATAACATGTTGTTCCGCTAAGCGGGCTATTTCAATCTCTGAATAGCCTAGCGCGGTTAACACGTCATTGGTGTGCTCACCCAATAGGGGCACATGAGTATCCGGTTTGAACGTGACATCGTTAATTCGATACCCCGCTGAAGTGACCTGGTGTTCGCCGTAAGCACTTTCTACTTTGGTTGTGAGTTCTCTGGCTTCGGGCTGACCCGTTTCGAGTACTTCAATTAAGTCTTTCACGCCGCCGGCAACAACGCCGCAGTCGCTGAATATAACGTCCCATTGAGCAACAGTTTTTTGCTGAAGGACTTCTTCGACTTTCGCTTCGATCTGTGGCATTTGAGCCATCAATTGGGCCGTACCGAACGACGCGAACTCCATCAAACCGATCGCTTTAAGGATGCTGCGCTGATGACTTGCCCTGTAGCCGGCCAGCATAATGTAGCCGTCTTTCGCCCGATAACGTCCCAACATCGGTCCATCTCGATTCGCGCCTGGCGGCACAGCGACCCCCGTTGTTGCCGCAATGCTGGTATGCCGGTTCATCAGTAGCATGGTGACATCCTGCATCGCAATATCGATGCGCTGTCCTTTGCCAGTTTGCTGACGAAGTAAAACAGCCGCGAGCACAGCTGATGTGGAATGCATGCCCGTTGCGTAATCAAGCACAGGGCCGCCGGTTCTTATCGGACCATCGCCGCGCTGATTGATTGACATAAAGCCAGATGTCGCTTGGATTACGTCATCGAACCCAGGCCGATGTCCCATTGGACCGTTTTGGCCGAAAGCCGAAATTGACAGGTAAATTAATTCAGCGTTATCGGCCGCAAGAGAATCATAATCAAGACCGTGATCTTGCATGGTGCCGGGCCGGTAATTCTCTACGAAAATATCAGCCTGTTTAGCAAGTTCGCCGACCAACGATGCACCTCTTTCAGTCGTGATATCAATCACAACACTGCGTTTCCCAGCATTTTGTGCCACAAAACCTGTGCCCAAGCCCATCGCAATTTGTTCCTCATCGCCGCCCCACGGGCGAGTCATATCTCCTCTGGGTGACTCAACCTTAATGACTTCAGCACCAAGTAGTGCGAGTTGATAAGTGCAATAGGGACCCGCTAGTACGTGAGTTAGATCCAATACTTTAAGACCTGATAATGGTTTTATGCTCATCCAACTGCTCCGAATGCTTAACATTAAGAAGATCGAAACAGTTTCTTAAACCAACTAAAAAAGCCATTGCCGATCGCGTTTCCAAATTGGAACATAACACTTGCTAAGCCGATAGTATCTTCTGAGAACTTTTTTGGAATAAAGCTAGGAGGAAACTTGTGCATTTACCGGCGAGATTGATGAGGGGGCTTCAACGCTGATGAAGGTAGTAAATTTAAGCGACATTTACTCTGAGTTGAAAAAGTATTTTGGTTAAGCATTCTAGGGTAAGAAGGTTGGCGATGCTGTTTATAGACACTGGATGGCTATTGTCTTTAAAGCTTCTGCTCTGTTGGCTTACAGGAGGTAACGTTGATCGCTGAAAAGATTCGCGAGTCGAGCAGGGCGATTGTTACCGGTTAATTCAGTCGCATTTACGATTGAATGACAGTCGCAGGGTCAAGCGGTGGTGGCTTCGACCCAGGCAGCCCCGAGCTAATATGCGATTACGAAACGGGCTTTTTAGCTGATATTGGATCTTGCCATCAGTTCTGATTGTGAGGGGCTCCAGACAGATAACAGGTCTGGTCGCTACGCGAAGCATCCTAGCTCATAAGTGCCACAATTCGTGAGTTTTCCAATACATACGCAGTTGAGTTCACGGCTTCTTCTGGCATACTTCTGGAACTACGGTGAGGTTTGGTTAGCTCAGGCTGCAGGATATCTTGAATGAATGCATATAGATGGGAATGGCAAGCGGTGATCAATATAAAAAAATGCAGGCTGTTATTCGTGGCCATATGCGCATACACCAGCGCCTCAATATCGCACGCCGCGACATCACTTGAGGGTGAGGCCGAATTTCGTGCGCTGTACAAAGAACTCATTGAGATTAATACAACGCTCTCCGTTGGCAGTTGCACGAAAGCAGCCAGCGCTATGGCAGAACATCTCAGACACTCAGGGATCCCTGATGCAGACATTCACGTCATCGTCCCACCGGATTTTCCAGCGCAGGGTAACCTCGTTGCAAAGCTACCCGGGACGCTACCAGACTCTGAATCGCTTCTTCTCCTCGCGCACATAGATGTAGTTGAGGCTAACCGGGAAGACTGGCAACGTGATCCGTTTAAACTGGTAGAGGAGAATGGTTATTTTTATGCAAGGGGGGCTGTTGACGATAAGTCTATGTCCGCTATTTTTGTCGACGTGATGAAACGTCTAAGCCGGGACAAAGTGCCACTTAGAAGAAGTGTTGTACTTGCCTTGACATGTGGCGAAGAAACGCCAAATACGTTCAATGGCGCGAGTTATCTGATTGATCATCACCGTGATCTGATTACTGCAAAGTTCGCCCTCAATGAAGGGGGCGGTGGAGTGTTGGCCGAAGGACGTGTCCCTATTTATAACGGCATCCAGGCCGGTGAGAAAACGTACCAGAATTATAGACTAGAAGTAGTGAATCCCGGTGGCCATTCCTCTAGACCTCGAGCCGATAACGCTATTTATCAACTGAATGATGCGCTCAGGCGAGTGTCAGGCTATGAATTTCCAATAGAATTCAATGACACAACCAGGGGGTTCTTCAGGCAGATGTCAAAAATGGAATCCGGTCAGCTATCCAGAGACATGTTGGCAATACTTCAAACGCCCCCGGATAAATCGGCGTTGCAACGAATTCAGCAGGACCCTGGACACAATTCCATCCTACATACAACCTGCGTCACCACCATGATGGACGCCGGTCATGCCCCTAATGCATTACCGCAGAGAGCAACTGCCAATGTTAACTGTCGTATCTTTCCAGGGCGCTCTCAGGAAGAGATCAGGCAAGTGCTGGAAACGATTGTTGATGATGTAGAGGTCACGGTTAGTTTTGTTGATCCGCCTGAGACAACATCGCCGCCGCCTCCACTGACCGATGAGATAATGAAGCCAATTCAAGCGCTCACTGAAGAAATGTGGCCAGGTGTACCAGTATTGCCGAAAATGGCAGCGGGCGGCACAGATGGCAGGTTCATGACACCAGCAGGTATTCCGACCTATGGTGTCAGCGGATTGTTTAGTAAGCCTGGCGAGGTGAATGCACACGGGCTAAACGAAAAAGTATTGGTGAAATCGCTGATGGACAGCCGCTTGTTTTTGGACCGGCTAATAAAAATATTTGCTGCCCAAGAACCTGATTAAAAGGCCCAAGGCCATATATAGAGAGGAAAATAGATAATGAAAGTAGGCATTATTCCAATAAATATTGGCGTTCAATCGCCCGCACAGATTGTTCAAACCGCACAGCTAATCGAGTCTCTTGGCTATGAATCGGCTTGGACGTTTGAGCACGTTATCGTGCCCGTCAATTACGACTCTAAGTATCCTTATAATAAATCTGGGAATATGGGCGCAGCACCGGAAACCAATTTTGTTGATCCGCTCATCGCGCTGTCTGCGATTGCTGCTGCGACGACCACGCTGCGTCTGGCAACGGGGGTCAATATCTTGTCTCAAGTGAATCCTATTTATATGGCCAAGCAAGCGGCCAGCTTGGATTTTATATCTAACGGGCGATTTATGTTGGGTGTAGGCATTGGCTGGTTGCGCGAGGAATTTGATGCGCTTGGGGTGCCATTTGAGCGGCGCGGGGCGAGGTTTGATGACTACGTCGCCGGCATGCGTAAAATTTGGTCTGGGGATGTGGTTGAACACGAAAGCGACTTTATCTCTTGGAAAGGCTTTAAAAGTTATCCGCTGCCCATTCAAAACCCGTTTCCTGTGGTGATGGGCGGCGTCAAAGGCAAAATCTTTGAGCGCACGGCGCAATTAGGCAATGGATGGTTTGCACCCTCCGGTGATCCAGCGGAACTTAAAGGTCATATGCAGAGCCTAAAAAAAGAGTGTGATGCCATTGGCCGCGACTTATCTGAAATCGAAATTACCTGCATGTGGCCAGGCATTGGCGGCAAAGAATTTCTAGGCGAGCTGGAAGCCGTCGGGGTTAGCCGGGTGGTCATGCCAATGATGGGGGAAGGCGATCCTGTGGAGCGTTTGCACAAGGTTGCAGAAGAAGTAATAGGTTAGCCTAACCAGTGCAAATTCGGCGTAATAATTTCAGTTCCCTGCTGAAGTTAATTTGTCAGTACGCTTCGCCGCCGGTAAGCATTTGTTTAGTCGACCAGCATCGCGCGCACGGTCTGTTGCAACACGTCGATGTAACGCGCCTGAGTCCAGCCGCAGCGGTGGCGTAGTAGCTCCCAGTTTTCCACCGAGAGTTGACCCCAGAGCAGGTCGGTCGCCTCAGAGGTGGAAAGCGACAGCGTCAGCCTGCCATCACGCGCCAGTGCCTCCACCGCGGCTTCGCAACCATGACGAACAGCGCTCATGCGATCGTCCCAAGCGGCGCCCGCTTCCTCGTCTTTAGTTTGCATCGCGATAAACGCACTGGCGACGCCATAGATCTCGGGGATGTAATTACCCCACGCCTCGACAAACGCCTCGAGTCGCTCTAACCCTTTTGACGCGCTTCGACTTTTGACTAATCGCGCGTCGATGTCTTTGACCTCATCGATGTAGCGCGTGGTCGCGATCAATAACTCCGTGCGTGTTGGGAAATGCAGGTAAACGGCTTGCCGACTGATGCCGGCCTGCTTTGCAATATCGCTCATGCGCACCGCGCTCGCCTGACTACCGGCCAACAACTTCCAGGCGCTCTCGAGAATTCTTTCACGTGTTTCAGAGATTTTACTTGACATGGTGTCAACTTAACATTAATTTGCGTTTTGTCAACTTGACACGGTGTCAAGAAAGAGACAATTTATTGAGGAGAAAGCTATGAAAGTGATCGTTTTTGGCGCAACAGGCAGCGTGGGCCGCCTTGCCGTTGAGCGCCTGCTGGCCGATGGACACGAGGTAACGGCCTTCGCGCGCCGACCAGAAGCATTAGAAATAACAAACCCCAAGCTAAAACGGCTAACGGGCAATGTGATGATTCCTGAAGAGGTCTGCAACGCGGTTGCAGGGCAGGACGCCGTGGTTGTTACGTTGGGTGCCGGGTCATCCCGCACGAGTGTCGTGCGCTCTAAGGGAACCGAGCACATCGTAGAGGCTATGCAACATCACCGCGTCGACCGGTTAATTTGCCAATCGACTCTGGGCACGGGCGACAGCTGGAGCAACTTAAACTTTTTCTGGAAACGAATCATGTTCGGGCTACTGCTCCGTCCCGTGTTCTTGGATCACGAACGCCAAGAACAACTCGTGCGAGAAAGCGAACTAGACTGGACCATCGTGCGACCCAGCGCATTCACAGACGGTCCGGCCGACGGTAACTACAAGGTAGACATTCCAGCAGGTGAACGCCGGCTCAGGCTCAAAATTTCGCGCGCTGACGTCGCGGGCTTTCTGACCAAGTGCGTGCGCGATACCAGGTTCAGGCATCGGGCAGTGGGCATCAGCCACTGACCTCGTGGCTTACGACCTGTCGGGCTGATCACTTAGGGGGTATAAGGGTCAGGCAGGGTTGGTTTCGCTGTCTATCCAAGCGTGTTTTAGGAATGAATGGCGGGTTCAGGATGTCGAAATTCCGCTTAGCCTCGCAGGAAACAGGAGCCTTTACTAACCGGCTTGGTCCGCGGCAACCTGTTTCGCTGACGCTCTTTCACCGAGCAACTTCAACAGTGCTTTTGCCTCTGGCAAGTCTGCAAACAGGTCCATGCCGAGCACACGCTTTGACGCGGCACCAGCAAGATTTGCTGAATACTGAAAAATCACATCAGCCATGGTGAAGTGATCACCCGCAACAAAGGGGCTGAACGCGCCGTTTCGTTTTAGGCAGGCAATACCTTTAGCAAGATTCACCCGGGCTGTCTCTTTCACCTCGTCACTCACCGAGCCGCCAAAGAAGGCCTCTGGAAAACAGGTGCGTGCAGGTAGCTCGAGATATAACTCCAGCTCTTTCATTAGCTCCCGAACCTTTGCGCGCTCATAAGGGTCTGCGGGCATCAAATTCGGCCCTGTGCCAAGGTCTTCCAGATATTCAAGAATCACATTGGTTTCACTCAAAAACCCTTTCTCGGTTTCTATGCATGGCACTTTCCCCATCGGGCTCATTTTCAGGAAGTTCTCGTCCTGACTACCCCGTATGTCTACAACTTCGAACGCTATCTCTTTTTCCAACAAGGCCATTTTCACCATGTTGAAGTAGTTACTCATCGTAAATCCGTATAACTTGATCATTCTTTTTCCTGCTTCTGGGTCAACTGAAGCACACTGTGACACCAAGCCAAACCCTAGTCAAAATTCAATTTACTGTTGCGATTATAAATAAAAAGAGCACGCGTATGTGGTTGAAATATTTGGGAAAGGTTTGAGTCTAAATTGCCGTAATGCTGCCAGACACAAGCCGTGATTCAATTTCACCTTTACGGCTCTGATTCATCCGCGGACGCAGGATATCTGGATGAAACTGTTGATACTGTCGGTCTGGAATGCAGATGTTGTCGGGTAGCGCGATAAAGTTAGGCTTGGATTCTGCCTGATACTGGAGGCACTTAGAGAATGTCTCCTAGAATTCCGTCCGAGCATAAGCGTTCAAAAGTGCGTCAACTACGTGTCTCGGAATTTCCTCCATTCGCATGCCTGATTGTTACTGTTCGTTTCCGTTCAGCCGCGCCAGGTCATTCTGGAGACCTCGTAGCTCGATTTCTATCGCTGTACGTTCAGCTTCCAGATCCTTGTTGGCATCGTTGAGTGATTTGATTTCGGCAAGCATTTCTATCCTTTCCGTGGCTTTCAAGTCACGATTAAAAACAGCATCGCGTTGTAGTTCCTCAATTAGCTGATCGTTATCTGCCTGCTCATTGATGATGTGCTCTACTTGTGACGCCAGTTCGCTGATAGCATCGGAAATACGAAGGGTCTGGAATCCGAGGTCATAGCCCATGAGAAAATCGTCCTCAATCTCGATTGGGCAAACACGTAGATATTCCTCATCGTTCAGGCCTGCCTGATATCCCACCTCGTAAGTGCAGTAAGTTGCTAGACCTTGCTGATAACCTTCCGGGTAGTCCGTGTTGTTGCTGCATAAGCCATTGGTACGGTTTCCGTATTGACCATCTTGTTGACCACGGTCAAAAG
>Ga0208972_1000889_pt1 | contig 10699 bp, 8 predicted proteins | sample AOAMet_48_BLW_10_2_FD_188232 | JGI IMG/M metagenome (GOLD analysis project Ga0208972, IMG submission 188232) | Ammonia-oxidizing marine microbial communities from Monterey Bay, California, USA - CAN11_48_BLW_10 (SPAdes) | ecosystem: Environmental > Aquatic > Marine > Intertidal zone | place...
GAAGCACTAAGTTCAGAAACCATTTCTGAATAAGAATTACTAATGAGGCTTTGTTCTAAACACTTGTCTGGTAAGAGGTTTTTGAAATATTCAAATGATTGCATACTAGACAAGACGCTTCCTCTTGAGCTGTCACCTTCTATAATGACTAATCCACCACCATACGGATTAATTGGGTCTTCTGTGCCATTTATTATAATCGTTGATATTGGAAGATTTTTAGGATTACAGTCATTATTGGCCAATTCTGGAATGTTTGCAGTATAAACTCCAATTCCCTTAAATATTTCGGGTAATTCAAAGGCAAGTTTTAAGCACATTTGGCCTCCATTGGAATAGCCTATTGAATAGATCTTGCCTTCATCAATTATATATTTCTGATTGAAAAAACTTATCATTTCTTTGAAGAAAGAAATGTCATTAATATTTGATGTGTTAGCTGTATAAGTAGCAGTTCCTCGACAATCATTCCAGTGTTTTTCAAACCCTTGAGGATAGACGAGAATGAAGTTATTTCTCTGATTTGCCTGTTTTTCAAATTCGTAGTTTGTTAAGTATCTCATAAGTTGAGAAGTTCCGTCTGATCCATGCAGTAAAAAAACAAGGGAAGGCGAACTTGATAAGTTCTCTGGAACGTAGAAATCAAAGGTTCTTTCAATACCTTCAATTATAATGGCATTTGTTTGCAAATTCCAATTAGGCGCCTTAAGCCGTTCTTTCACAAAAAGAAAGTAATATCCGATAATACCGATTATCATAACATTTGTCAGGGAATAAAAGATTAACTTCTTTTTTTTCATAATGGTTTTAACGTGTTTGTATATAGTTAGTTATATTTTTTAACAGCTAATTTAGGAAACAAAAACGCTCCAGAGAAAATTCCGAACAAATTTTCCAAGTAGGCTAGAACCAGCAATAAATTATGTACGGTGTTGGCAGTAGTTTATTAGTTAATCAATTTATTTAAATTAATATCTTCCATACATGTAAAGTAATCAACTAATTTTCCATTTTTATCAATTATGATTGTAGTTGGAAATTTTGTGATTGAAAACTTTTGGTGAAAATTTAAACTATTTGGTATTAATTCAAAATTTGAATTTTGTAAGTCAAACCCTTCTTCAATATCTAATTCATTTGATGCAAAGAATATTATTGATTTAATCTTTTCTTCTTTTTTTTCAATTTTATTTATTAATAAATCAATTTGTTTAATTTCCTCCTTTTTGAATCTAAAAGTATTTGCCTCTAATTCAAATCTTAAAATTATAATTTTCCCTTTATAATTTTTCAGTTCAATTCTTTTATTTTCAATTGTTTTTGCAATAAAATTTGGAAATAAATCTCCTTTAATAATCCTTTTTTTTCTATATTTTTTTTCTATATTTTTTTCAAAAAAGACTAAATACTTTTCTATTTCTCCATCTATTCCAATAATGTTTTCTATTTGAAGATTTGGATTATTTTTAACCAATTTAACAAATTCATTTTCTTTTATTTTTTCCCCTGTTTTTTTATAATAAATCTTTGAGAAGTCAATTTTTAAAACTTTAGTCCTTGTAAATTTTTTTGTAAAAGTTTCGTTTTGACAAAAAGCAACCATTACAGAAAATGACATTAAGATAATTAGAAACTTATTTTTCATATTTATGTTCAAATTTTATTACAGCCAACGTGTTTGTGTATGATTTGTTGCGGTTTTGTGTGCTAAGATTTTCGAAGGAAATTCAGACGTAGCAAACAACGTACAACGATCTTTAAGTTTAACCTAAAACAGCAATTTTTTATATACTTTGTTGGCAAACGTTAATTTTGTTCAATTCCATTTTTGTCATAATATTTCCAACTATTCATGTTTACACCATAGTCATCTTCAAAGTATTCTACTGATAACAACTGCCCATTTGAATGAAATTCTCTAATTTTACCATGTTTACGCCCATCTTTATAGTTAAAAATAAATTCTAATTGACCACTTTTTGTATAGTATCTGCACTCTCCATGTTTCTTTCCATTTTCGTACATCTCAACTGAATATAATTGACCATTTTTAAAATAATTTTTCCATTCACCTGTATCATAACCGTCTTTATAACTTCCAATCTCCTTTATCTGACCGTTTTCGTAATATTCTTTCAGCTCTCCTGTTTCTTTTCCCTTTTTATAATGACCAACGATACCTAACTGCCCATTTTCATGGTAGTATTTCCATACTCCTGTTTGTTTTTTATTAACATCATAGTTACCAATAACTTTAAGGTTTCCATTGTCATAATATTCTTTGTATTCCTGGGCATTAGCAATCGTAGTAAATAATACTACTGCTAAAAATAAAATTATTTTTTTCATATTTATTTTTTTTATTTTAATCTTAAATGTGTTGAGCTTTATTTTATGCTTACCAACGTTTAGTATATGAAAAGTAGGCGATTTCGAAGCACCAATTTTTTGCTTAGGCATAAATTTTGATACAAGCCAATAACTTTAAATTTACTACTATTTCGCCTATTTTTATATACATTGTCGCCATTTATTGACTAAGTCTTTATTTTTTAACCTCTGATTTTTTTTATTTATTCAAAGGCACTAAAAGTGTTTCAAAATATATTCAATATTTCGTGTTTTGGTATTAGCTATTTTGACATAAGAATAGTTCTTATTTTTGAGGTAAAAAACAAATGGCAATAGGTATTTCATAAACAAGACTTTGAAATTCATTTTGATTTTCACCTACTATATAAAATACTCCAATTTGTCTAGAACCTTTTCTGAATTTATTATTGTAAATAATAATATCTTCTTCTCCTTCACCCGTTAGAATAGCTGAAGGCGACCAGGTACTATATTTAATAGCTGAATTATACTGCTGTGATGGAAATAATTTAAATGTATTTTTCTCCATTCCTTGAGGTACGCTATAAGTAACAGTAATCGTTAAACTATTTTCATTTGAAATATTTCGTATTTTAATTTGTTCTTCATTTTTTAACGAAAGTGTATAGTTTTCACTTTTTATTTCATTATTTGTATAGGGTAGTAATTGTATAATTTCAGATTTTAAAGAGGCTTCATTATCACCATTTTCATATCCTTTTTTAAAGTACTCAATTGCAGTTGTTTTACTTTTGGTAAGGCCTCCAACACCAAAAAGAGCCATTTCACCAAGCATAGTATAAGATTTAGGATTATAGTTTGTAGCCATTTTGTAATATTTGGCTGCTTCAACCCAATTTATAGCTACGTCATCTAAGTAACCATCATAGATTTCTGCTAAGTTATAAGCGGCTTCTTCTTTTAAGGTTGGAAAAGCTAGTGCTTTTTTATAAGTTTTAATTGCTTGACTTCCAATTGGAAAAACTCCTTCACCCAATTTGTATGCATTCGCCAATTGAATTAAGGCTTTATTTTGACCAGATTCTACCATTGCTTTATAAATTTGGAATTGCTCCTTTTCTTTAAGTGTAGAATTTTCCCCTTTTAAGGCTTCTGAGTAAAGACTTTCTTGCTCATTTTTAGGTAAAAATTTCCATTGTGGATAGCTTTCAGGCTCTTTTAATCTTGATTCATTAACCACTTCCCATTTTTTAGCGATATCATTATATTCAGGGTAAGCTGCATCAATAATTTCTTTTAGAGGAGTACTTATGTTATTGTAAGATTCCTCGAATAACAATTCAGAATTAACTTTACTTATATTAGCTTGATATATTGTGTTAGAGTATGGATCTACTTGTACAATATCATACCATCTTTTCCCTTCTCGCGCACCAAGAAAAGCAAGAGCTGCAGGGTTTGAAAAATCGACATCGTTACTGTGGTCTTTTAGTATTTTAATAATCCAACTGTTTCGATAAGATTCGTCAACCTTATTGGCTTCTTCGATTCCTTTTGTATAATTAATTGTAGTTCCAAAAGAACCTAAAAGATATGGGTATGCCCAAACTTTACGGTAATCTTTTTTCACTTGTTTAAAAGAATTTAAATCAGATTCCTTTATTTCTGGAGCCTCACCTAGTTTAAATAATTCGAATACTGCCGCAGCTAATTCTGGATTTGAATTAAAATCATATCGCCAACTTTTGTTTTGAAGGTAGAGACGCAAATAAATAGTAGGAATAATATACCCAAATTCATTATATAAAGAAGGGTCTGACTCATAAGTCTCAGCAGCAAGTTTTAAGAACATCATAGAAATTTCAAATGCTTTGTATCGATGTGTAGGATAATTATATAGTCCAAACTGAGAAACCATCACTAATCTAGCAGCACATCTTATACTTCCATTGTTTGCTCCTTGTACTAATAAGTCGTAAACAGAATGGATTATGTCTTTATTAATACAATTGTTATTAGCAACAACTTGAAGACGTATATACATAGCATAGTCATAATATGTTTTTGGGTTAGCTTTGTCTAAAGAGGTTTCTAATTGAATAGCTTTTGCACGAATACTCTCGCAATCTTGTGCATTAATATTAAATGTAATAGCTAAAAAAAGAATAAGGGTTAATTTAATTTTGAAGTTCATTTTTTGGTTTGTTAAATTTCTAGTTTCGTTTTATATAATTAATGCCAACCTCCCTATTAAAAGAAGCATTATTTGCGTTAACAGGTTTAAATTTCCTGATAACACAATTTCTGTTATTTTCTTAAATTTTTAAACTCCTAGAATTTTTTTATAGTAGACTTAGGGGTCTTTATTCTTTTTAGCAGTCTAAATGTAAGAAAAATGAGTAGAAAACAGTGCTAATATTCACCTATTTTATAAAAATAAGTGTAAATACCTAGTGTAACTTGGTTTGGTATGGTGGTTTGGGTTTGCTAGTATTATATTTATGAAACGTGGCGGTTTAAAATGTACTAATTTTTAGTTTATCACTATTTTTTATCTTTTGATTTTGATATATACAGTTTCTATTCCTGTGCTAGTCCATTTAATTTTCAATGTGTCATATTTAATCAGAGTAATAACTCCTATATGCGGCTTGTCTTGATAAAATACAGTGATTTTGTTTTTGTCTAAAATATAAGGTTCTTTTTCTTTTCCTTCATATCCTACAATATTAAAAGATGTAGAAGTTAAATTAAAATCAGCAAATATAGCCGTAGGGTCTTGTGACCAAAGTCCAAACAGTTTTGTAGTGTCAATTTTTAAATTTCTAAATACAGTTTTATTTGGTTGCTTAATTTGGTTAAGTTCTATTTGTCTTGAACTTACCTCATTTTTTGAGTTAAGATTTGTTTTTGTTTCATTTTGAAAAGTAATATTATCAGTAACTCTCTCATTTCGACAGGAAAAAATTAAGACAATTAATGCGAAAGTTATTAATCTGTTCACGTGTTTTTATATAATTTATACAACGTTTTTGTATATGGTTTGTTGCGTGTTTAAGCACCTAATTTAGCAAATACAAACCAAACCTGCCTGCCGCAGGCAAGGTAGAAAATCCGCGAGCTTTCCTGCGGCAGGTAGGGATTTTTGTAAGTAGGCTAGAACCAGTAAAAAATTATACATGGTGTTAGCAAAAGTATTTTGTTAGATAAGTAACTCTTTTAATTAATAATGTTTTTTTGGTTTAACCTATAGTTTTCAGGTTTCTTAATATTCTTTTTTATTTGGAACCTTCCTGTGCTTATATTTTGAGAACCTAATACTCCACTCCATTTAGAATTATCAATGATTGTACGTAGTCTTTTTCGTTGGTCATATGTTATTGAAAAACTTTTTTCTTGATGGTAGTAATCCATAATGTTCCAACTGCGATATTTCATGCCATCACAACTTTCTCTATAAATACCTGTTGAATTTGAATCATAATATTCACGATTATAGTTTGGTGTGTCTAAACAGTAATCACTATCTGAATTACAATTATCATTAAATGCATGTTTTAAACCAAAAAAATGTCCCATTTCATGAGAAATTAGATTTGACCTATTATATTCTATATGATTAGTTGTCATAGCTATTCCATGCAAATAATTAACATTATCGGAATCATTACAGGATATCCCAATAATAGTAGAACTACATCCTGTAACAGGATAATTTCCATAACTAGAAGTTGAACCAGTGTCTCCAACCCAAATATTTATATAATAATCTGGATCCCAGTATATATCCCACATCCAATCTTCAAATCTTATTGTGTATTCTGGATCTACTTGATGTCTTGTAATTCCTTTTTCTTCTAAGGTATTACCATTTGGATCGTTTTCAGCTAACTTAAATTGAAGAAATGTATCAACTGCATTTGAATCTAAATTTTCTAATGGCGTTCTAAAAGTTGTATTTAATTGCTCCATTACTTTATCTATATCATCACTTAGAACATTAGAATTAATTATGTGGAAAACAACTTTAAATTCAATAGCAGTATATTCTTCTGGAGGACGAGCAATCAAAATAATTTCATTACTTTTTATAGAATTGACCTCTGCCCATACAGTATAATTCCCTGCAATATTAGTTTTGAAATCTTTATCAATGAGGATTCCATTAGCAAAATATTTAATATTCAATTGGGTTGCTTCTACTGGATTGAGATTAGATAATATTTGAATTGGAATAGTTGACATGTTATTAGCTATCAAATACCGACTTTCGGTTTCAATTGTAAGTTGATTGACTAAATCTTCTAAAGCTGGGTCGGGATCTGAACAGCTTAATGATAATATTGAAAGAATTAAAAGAAGAATTTTTTTTATTTTCATAGTTGTTTCTTTATGTTATTGCCAACGTGTTTCTTTAGTTTGTATTAAATATATTTAACTAGCGAAAGAGGAGGAAAGAGTTGAGATTTCGCAGGAAATCCTTTAGAGATGCTTAAACACTCTCAAGTAATTAATTATATACGTCGTTATCTTTCGTTAATTTATCAATTCAATTTGGTTATATATTTTAATGGCGAATTTTCATCCGTTTTTTATAAGTTAAGCTTCTCCAAACCCATTCAAGGGGTCCAAATCGATAGTATTTCAACCAAATATTACTCAAAATTAATTGTATCACTACAATTATTATAGCAATAATGAACGTTGGGATTAACCCTATTTTCCCAAACAGACTAAATCCGAAATTGTAAAAAATGACAATCATTAAAACTGTTTGTATAATATAATTAGTCAAGGCCGTTCTTCCCAAAGGCATCAAATATTTCAATACTCTTTTACCAATTGAAGTCTGGGCAATTTTGATTATTACCATGATATAAGAAATACTCATCAGCAGTTGACCAACCATTGATAAGAATTTATAACGAATGTTTTGAAGAGTAGGCACCTCATATGCATTGCCTCCTAAAAGTTTTGAAGAAATAGTAATTATTATACCACTAATTAAAATAGTTAATATAAGTTTTGTAGATTTTGGTGTTTTTTTAAAGAAGTCTACTGAGGCTAAATAGTAACCTAAAAGAAAAATACCAAGGAATTTTAAATAGCCTCCCGATGGTATGTAGCTTAATTGCTTCCATATAAAATTATGAATATTTAACTTGAATATTTCACTAACAGAACCCGCTCTAAAAATATTAATAACATCTTCATTTAACATATCCGGATAGGAAATGCGAGCAATTGGTGTCTGATTTGTGCTTGCAGGATTTAGAGCCAGCAGAGTTTCAGTAAATGGTAAAAGAGCAAAATCTAATAAAAGTGGTGCAAACAGAAAAAAGAGTGACCATCGAAGAAGTTTTGTTGGTTTTACATTACGAAATATAATAAGAATAAAACCATAAATAGAATATGTAAGTAATATATCTCCATACCAAAATAAAGTATGTAGAATCCCAATGATAAATAAAATGAACAATCTTCTCCGATATGTTTTTAAAAAATCAACAGTTCTATCTCTGTTTTTGTTGAATTGTATATAAAAACCAACAGCAAATAAAATTGAAAATATAGTATAAAATTTACCTGTGACTGTAATTTCTAATAAATTATATAATTTATTATCTAACCCAAAGTTAGATATCTGTTTCAGCTCTTCAAAGGGCATAAAGATGTAACCGCTAAAAAAACTCATATTCATAAAAATAATTCCGAGTAGTGCAAATCCACGAAGAATATCTATAATTTCGATTCTTTTATTTGGTTCAATAGGCTTGCTAATAGACATAGGGGTAAACTTTTTTTTAATCAAATTATATTTTTGATATAGGGTCAAAATGAATGGTAACGGTATTGTACATGAAAATTAACGAATCAAAGTAACTTCTTTTTTTGGATTATCACAGACTTATTATTTTATGTATATACTTTTGTTTTACACTTTAGTTGCTATTTTTTATAGATGTTGTTATGAGTATTTTATTTAGAAGTACTATTTTTTATTAATTGATGATAAAAGCGAATAGAATTTTCAAAATCACTAATTGGTAATCGTTCGTTCAATCCATGAAAAGATTTTATATTTTCCTTATTTAGTTTGATCGCAGAAAACCTATAAATATTATCAGAAATAGCATTGAAATGTCTCGAATCTGTTGCCCCTACTAATAAGTATGGTGCAACAAGTGCAGTTGGGTAAATTTCTAAAATAGTTTTATTAAGTGTTTTATAGCCAAAGGAACTTGTACTCGACACTTTTGATGGTTCGGAAAGAAACGAACCTTTTTTAATTGTAATGCGTTTATCATTTATAATATTAATGACGCGATTTGTAACAGTAGTAATTGTTTCTCCTGGAATAATTCTGAAATTTATGACAGCACTTGCTACTAGCGGAATAATATTATCCTTAACTCCACTATTAAAGATAGTGGGCGAGGTAGTTGTTCTTACAAGTGCATTGCCTGAAGCAGATTCTTCATATATGCCAGTAATCAAAGACTTAAAAATTGATTTATTTGCAAATACTAATTTATTTGCAAATGGCATCTCTGGACCTAGATTATCTATAAAATTTTCAATTGATGGTGAAATTAAAGCTGGAAAAGGGTTTTGTTTAAGTTTAACTATAGCATTAGAGAGTACATCTATTGCCGTTTCTCTCTCTGGCATTGATGAATGACCACCTTCTATGCTTACTGATAATTCTAAAGAAACAAAGCCTTTTTCTGCAATCCCTATAAGAGCAACGTCTTTTTGAATACCTGGAATTAATTTTTGCACAATACTTCCTCCTTCATCTAAAACAAATTCTGCTTCAATATTTTCTTCTTTCAAATGTTGAGCAATTTTGATAGCACCATTTACACCACCTATTTCTTCATCATGTCCAAAAGCAATATAAATACTGCGTTTTGGTAGAAATCCATCCTTTAATAAAAGCTCTAAAGATTCCATAATGCCAATAACACCAACTTTATGATCTATAACTCCTCGTCCCCAAATAGTATCATTTATTATTTCTCCACCAAACGGATCGTGTTTCCAATTTGCTCGATTTTTTTCAATAACAGGAACAACATCTAGATGTGCCATTAAAATAATTGGTTTAAGAGTTAGATCTGAACCCATCCATTTGTATAGAAAACTATATGAATTAAACGTTTTCTTTTCTAGAAGAGAATCTGCTAATGGATAAGTGTTTTTTAAAAAATCTGAAAAGTGTTGGAATTGAATCGAGTCAAAATCTATTTTGTTCTCAGGAGATATTGTTTTTATTTTTATAGCCTTAGAGAAATTCTCTTTTGAAGATGAGTTAACTTTAAGAACTGCAATCAGATCAGGATTTAGTTGCTTTGTCTTAAAGTTTAGAGTATTAAAAACTAGATAGATCACAAAAATTAAAACTATTGATAATAATAGTAGAAGTACTTTCTTAAATGATTTCATTTTTTAGTTGTTTGTATTATTACTCACAACGTGCTTGTATATGGTTTGTTGCGTGTTTCAAGCAACTAATTTAGTAAATAATTACTGACCAAGAAAGTCCGCGAGGACTTTCGTAAGTAAGCTAGAATTAGCAATAAATTATATACGGTGTTACCATACGTTTTTTTATTCCGTTTTATTTAATTCAGATGTTTTCACAACAATTGTATTTCCCCAAATATCTCCTAATCGTTGATTTTTATCTGTATTTTTTATTGTTATAATTCCGATTAGTCCAAAAAAGAACATATCGATTGGGTCAAGTAAATGTCTTTTAAAAGATTCTCCAAAAGTCAGTTTTCGGTTTATTCCGTTTTTCGGAATCGCTTTTAGTCCGACTAATGAATTTCCGATTGTTGCTCCGAAACCAATTTCAAGTCCAACAGTCATAATCAGCCAAAAAATAATTGGTATTAATCCAGGCAAACCATTTAAAGAATATCCACCTTCATCATTCGGTTCTCCAAATGTGAAAATTAAAAAGAAAGTTACTCCGTAAATTATTATATAATCTACTAATCCAGCAACAAATCGATTTCCAATATTCGGTTCAGTTTTTATTTGTATAGTTTGTCTTGATTCGTTCATTTAATAATCTGTTGCAGTTATAAGATTTGGTTTTTCTCCAACTTCTATTTTTCTATAATTTATAAAAGCTCCACATTCTAAAATTGCATTAAACAATTCAGGAACATTTTCTTTTAAGTATTTTCCGTTTTCAATTTGTAAAATAGTCGGTTCATCAGATAGTTCGTCAATGCAGTCAATCCAAGCATCCATATTTTCTCCATAATAATCTGGAAAGTGCATTTCTTTTTTAAATTCAGCGTGAAATGTCTTCCAATTTTTTAATCTTTTTCCTTTAATTATGAATGTT
>Ga0208972_1000917_pt1 | contig 10565 bp, 9 predicted proteins | sample AOAMet_48_BLW_10_2_FD_188232 | JGI IMG/M metagenome (GOLD analysis project Ga0208972, IMG submission 188232) | Ammonia-oxidizing marine microbial communities from Monterey Bay, California, USA - CAN11_48_BLW_10 (SPAdes) | ecosystem: Environmental > Aquatic > Marine > Intertidal zone | place...
ACCGATGTCGGGAACTGGGGTGTCCAAAGACGATAATTCCAAAGATGCTTCTGAATTAGGACATCCTGCAAGCACTCAGTGTCGCGACCCGCGGCCCATGGTTTGCACCATGGAGTATCGCCCGGTTTGTGCCACTTTGGTGTCGGGAGGCACAGCAACCTACCCGTCGGGGTGCAATGCCTGCGCCGATATTGTGGTTGATAGCTGGACCGATGGTCCTTGTGAGGAAATGTAAATGTCGTTGACGAATCGAATCTTAACGGCCATGGCTGCCGGCATCGTGCTGGGGTCGGGCTTGGAACTGCTGTTGACGCAAATAAGTGCCGATTCGTCACTGGCCCAATTTATTAATACCTACCTCATCTTTGGTTTATTCGATGTTGTCGGCAGGATATTTATCGCTTCGCTTAAATTACTGGTCGTACCCTTGGTATTGGTGTCCCTAATCTGCGGTATGGCGTCTTTGGGTAACAGCGCAAGAATGGGTGCCATCGCGGGTCGAACGATTGGCTTGTATCTCGTGACAACTGCAACCGCAGTGACTTTGGGTTTGGTAGGCGCGTCGCTTCTGGGTCCGGGTAGGGGGCTGCAGGTTGAGGCCTCGACGGGCTTCGAACCGAAAATGCCGCCGCCACTAACCGACGTTTTGGTCAATATTTTCCCATCAAACCCTTTCGCGGCTATGGCTCAAGGCGAAATGCTGCAGGTTATTGTGTTCGCGATTTTGGTGGGCTATTCCCTGACTCGAGCGGGTGAGGCTGGTCAGCGGTTAGCGAGCTGGTTTCGAGATATGGAAGCCATTGTCATGAAAATGGTGGGGGTCATGATTGAACTGGCCCCTTGGGGCGTATTTGCCCTACTGGTGAAACTGTTCGCGACCATGGGCTTCGGCACTATCATCAATCTTGCGGCGTATTTCCTCACTTTGTCGGGTTTGCTGATTTTCCATGGGGTCGTGGTTTACGGGCTGCTACTCAAAGCTACAACGGGTCTTAGTCCGGGCATACTTCGCAGCAAGATGCGCCGTGTCTGGGCCTTTGCATTTTCGACGGCTTCCTCGGGGGCGACGCTTCCTATCACTTTGCGCACCGTAGAGAAGCGGCTGGGCGTGCCAAAAAGTGTGGCCGGTTTTGCCATTCCTTTGGGGGCCACCGTCAATATGGACGGTACGGCGATCATGCAGGGCGTTGCTACCGTATTCATTGCGCAAGTCTATGGCATCGAACTCAGTGCCATGCAGCTGCTCATGGTGATATTAACTGCGACTCTGGCCTCGATTGGAACGGCCGCTGTCCCAGGTGTGGGGCTCATTACGTTATCCTTAGTGCTCACCCAAGCGGGCCTGCCCGTTGAAGGGGTTGCGCTCATCATTGGCGTTGATCGGTTGCTCGATATGATTCGTACCGCGGTCAACGTCACCGGCGATGCCACCGTAGCGACTATCGTAGCCTACCGTGAGGGGCAGTTAGACGAGACGATTTATAACGATCCCGATGCCGATAGTGAGATGGCGTCAGAGGCGGCTACTGCCGAGAGTTCGGAGGTTTCATGACACTTGCGGTTACGATAGTTCCCGTTACGCAATACCAACAAAATTGCTCGATTGTGAAGTGCCAAGCAACGGGAAAAGCTGCCATTGTTGATCCGGGCGGTGATATTGAAAAAATTCTTGCCGCTGTCGAACAGATGGACGCACAAGTTGAAAAAATATTGCTGACCCACGGCCACATGGATCACTGTGCGGCAAGCGACGTGTTGCGTCAGCGTTTGCAGATTCCCATAGAGGGCCCTGAAGAGGGCGATCGATTTTGGATCGATAAGCTGCCCGAATGGTGCCAAATGGCCAACTTTCCCCACGCCGATGCCTTCGAGCCCGATCGCTGGTTGAAAGATGGAGAGACTGTCACCGTGGGCGAAGCGCAGTTTCAAGTCATTCATTGTCCCGGGCATACCCCGGGGCATGTCGTGTTTCTTCACACCCCGCAAAAGTTAGCTTGGGTGGGCGATGTTATTTTCGCAGGGTCGATTGGCCGAACGGATTTCCCCATGGGTAACCATGACGACCTCATAAACTCTATCCGGGAAAAATTGTTTCCTTTAGGTGACGATATTCAGTTTATTCCCGGCCATGGGCCTGATTCCACTTTTGGTCGTGAGCGCGCTTCAAACCCGTTTGTGGCTGATACACGTTTCGGTTAATCGTTTTTGATAGATCGCGAGCAAATTGGCGGGTTTAAACAGGCCTATCTGGCTATGTTTGACCAGATCGCCGATCCCGATGGCAGCAATTACCCGCGGTTGCGCCAACTCATTTGGGGTGCCATCGACCAGCAAGCGAGTGCGCTAACCAAGCGTCAGCAAAGTCAGGCTTTATCTGTATTGACCTACACAACCCTCGTAACCGCCGTTGCTTGCGCAGCCGCAGATGCAATGCGTATTGGTAATGAAGGGCAAGGACAGCAAAAAAAGGTCGAAAGAGCCGGGTGGTGTCTGGGCCTGGGATATGCCCTATCCATGACGCATCCGGAAACGGTTTCCGGAGAGACCGCGCTTGAACTTCTGGGTGCTGAAGCGATGACAGACCTCTGTGGCATCGCTATTCCCCCGGGAACTGATGCCACCTTCTGGGGTGAATTCAGAGTCATGGGTGAAGCGCTAGTCAATCGCCTTTTTGCTCTGTCTCCGCTGCGTCCAGAGCGACCTGAGACGCTGCTGTACGCTATGGGCACGGGCATGGGTCTTTGTACCCGAGAAGAAATTGGTCTCCGGCTCAGGTTGGTAAGAGGGTTGATCTCCAGAGCCTACGAATAAGGCAATGGTTACGCCGAGGGCCTGCCGTAAGCGCCGCCCTTCAACTTTGTGCTTGTGAAGGGTGGAGGCTTCTACCCTAGGCTGGTCTGCTCTGCTAGATGGCTCAGCTTAGTCAGCAACGAAGCCTTTCCAACTGGCCATGTAATCAATGAAGGGTGGGCCAAGGCGCTCCTGTTGCAAGTGCTCCCGTGTAACGGGTAAGTCAGCCATGACAAATTCTGGATCGGCTAGGGCGCGCTGAGGGAAGTCATGATGCAAAATGCCCCCGCGTCCGACCATGACAAAATCGAGACCCTGATCGATGGCACTCTGGCACTGGGCCGCACTGTAAAGCTTACCGGCTGCCCCCAAAGCAACGCCTTCACGGGGTAGTTGAGTGAAAATCTCAAGCAGCGACTGGCCCTCAAATTCTTCATCATGGGCCGGCTTAGTGAGATCCCACAGGGACATGTCGAGGTAATCGAGTCGGTTATCGGTTAGCAATGCGGCGGCGAGATCACGAATCTCGGCGGTGCGTTGACCGAAGCGTTCTGGAGATAAGCGCACGCCCAGGCTAAAGCCTCGGCCACAACGTTCATTGACGCCCGCGATGACGTCCCAAAGTATCTGGGCCCGATTTTCGGCATTACCGCCGTACTGATCGTCTCGCTGATTATATTGGGGACTCAAGAATTCAGAAAGCAGGTAGCCGTGAGCGCCATGAAGCTCCACTCCGTCAAAACCCGCTTTTTGGCAGCGTTCTGCCGCGGTAATAAAATCGTTGATGAGCGCTTGCACCTGCTCGTTACTCATCGCTTTCGAGCCGGTTTCTTCATCGTCTGACGGACACTGTGGAACCCCGGAGCAGTAGTCGGGTTGAGAACGCATGCCGCTGTGTTGCAGCTGCACCACCGCATGACTGTTGTGGGCTTTGATGCCCGCTGCCAGACGGGTTAGGCCCGGAATATGCCGGTCATCGTGAGCCCCAAGTTGCCCGGGAAACCCGACCCCTGAATGCTGCACCGAAGCAGCACAGGTCATGGTGAGTCCAAATCCGCCTTCAGCGCGATAAGTCAGCCAGTGGTATTCATCATCACTTAATACGCCATCGGCGCCACTTTGAAGATTGGTTAGTGGGGCAAGCATGAAGCGATTTTTAAGCTGGGCGCCGTTGTTGAGCGTCAAGGCATCAGATAGCTGGGCAGTCATGGGTATTCCTGTAGCGCCATCAACAGCGCGGTCATGAATTCAATTGCCAAGGGGCAAGTTTGTCGGCAAGCGTGTGGACTGGCGGGTAGTTGTGATCAGGCAATACTACTCCCGCCTTAGCCTTGTAAAGCCGAAGCAAAGTATAGGCTGTGAAGGGGCCTTATTTAAAGCGGGCAGGGTAGGCGATCGACATGGAGTGCCATGTCGATTGATCGTTAAAAGCAGGCCGCCGAATGCCGGATAATTGGTGCTAGGCCACTCGCCCCATGGCCAGATGTACGCCTTTGACCCGAGTTTTTTTCAGGTGCTTCAGAATTGACTTGGGAATGCCTTCCGGCAGGTCAATGGTGGAACACTCCTCCAGAATATTGATCATGCCAATATACTGGCCCTCGATTCCCGCTTCGTTGGCAATGGCACCCATCAGCTCACCGGGTTTAACGCCATGCTTGCGACCGACTTCCACGCGAAAGCGTTCCATCGGCACGTCGGGGTGATCCCTGAGAGGCCGTGCTTCACCTAGATGCTTTTCGTTCTTTGGTGCCGAGGGTGTCTCTGACTCAGACGTGGCTGCCTTCTTTTGCAGGCCTTGCCGACGTTCTTTACGGTTGGGTTTGCTGGATTTTTCGTCCCGTGCATCCCGAGTTCCGTAGGGCGTGTGCTTCTCGCCTTTGGCGTGCTTCGGCCCTTTGCTGGCACCGGGGCTGTGCAACATGCCGGCCAGGGCAACCGCGATACTGCGATAGTCCGAGTCTTTATTCAGTGTATCGATAATTTCTTCAAGCTCTGCCTGCATGGGGTCTGCAAGGGCAGTACGAATGCTGTCGGCAAAGGCTTCACGGCGCTTGGCATCGATTGCCAACACCGAAGGCAGCTTAATTTCTGGGATGGATTGCCGCGTTAGGCGCTCGATATTGCGCAGCATGCGCCGTTCTCGGGGCACGACGAATAAAATCGCTTTGCCTTTGCGTCCTGCACGACCTGTACGACCAATACGGTGAACGTAGGCTTCTTCATCGAAGGGCACGTCATAGTTGATTACATGTGTGATGCGCTCAACGTCGAGGCCGCGAGCGGCGACGTCGGTGGCGACTAAAACATCGAGTGCCCCGCTTTTTAAATCGCTGACAGTTCGTAGCCGCATTTTTTGGTCCATATCACCATTGAGTGGCGATGCCTTAAGACCAGTCTGGCGGAGTTGCTCGGCGATCACCGTGGTGCTCTCACGGGTTCGGGTAAATACAATAACACCCTCGGTATCTTCAAAAGCCAGCAGGCGCTTTAACGCTTCGAGTTTGCTGGCGCCTTTGGCCAGCCAGTAGCATTGTTCAATGTTCTCGTTGGTTGTTGCGGCGGCAGCTACTGATATTTCAGCGGGATTACTGAGGTGTTTGTTGGCAATGTCGCGAACCCGCTTGGGCATGGTGGCTGAAAACAGGGCGACTTTGCGCTCTTTTGGGGTTTTCGCCAAGATCGTGTCGACATCGTCGATAAAACCCATGCGCAACATCTCATCGGCCTCATCGAGGACGACGGCATTGATGCCCGTCAAATCGATACTGCGACGCTCGATATGATCCAATAGTCGTCCTGGGGTAGCGACAACGATATGTGTGCCCTCACGTAAAGATTTTAGTTGCTGCCGCATATCGGCGCCGCCAAAAATGCTTAAAATTCTCAGCCCCCCCATGCCTCGGCCATAGCTACGGAAAGCCTCGGCGACCTGCTGGGCGAGTTCTCGAGTGGGGCACAGTACTAGTGCCTGTGGGCTACGAACTTTGACATCGATGTTTGCGAGGATGGGCAACGCGAACGCCGCGGTCTTCCCAGTACCAGTTTGTGCTAGGCCTACGACGTCGCGCCCTTCCAGTAACAGTGGGATGGTGCCTGCCTGAATCGGTGTGGCTGTTTCGTAGCCAAGACTCTGCAGGTTTTCCTGTAGGAAGTCTGGTAATCCCAACGCATTAAAGCGGCTGGGCTGTGTATCTGGGGTGCTCATGACGGGTAGTCCTCTGAGGGGATGCACACCCTACGCGCCACGGCATGGCTCGACAACCTAATTAACAGCGCATTTTTCCGTGTTTTTTAAGTGATCTTCCGGTGTTTTCAGGGGCTTATAAAACTTAATTGAGGGGAGTTCACCCCCCAGCGTGTCGGTTTGATTCATTTTGAGATCGTATAGGGTTGCCCTGAAAATACGGTGCCAAGTACCTGAATGTTTCTTAATTCCTCGTCGGGCACTGTCATTGGGTCCTCGTCGAGGATTGTGAAATCGGCGATTTTTCCGGCACGAATTGAGCCCAAGTCGTCTTCCATACCTAAAATCCAGGCAGCATCGAGGGTTACGCCGCGCAGGGCTTGCGCTCTGGAGAGGGCCTCACTGGCGATCCCCGGGGTGCCGCCAATGGTTTCTCTGGCGGTCGCGGCCCAGATTAGGGTGAGGGGCGATAGCGGTGCCATGGGGCTGTCTGAATGTAAGCCTATGGGAATTCCTGCGCGCTCTAAACTGCCCAATCGCACCATTTGGCTAGCGCGATCTGTGCCTAGCCAGCTCTCGGCGTAAAGCTCTGAAAGAATGTAGTGATAATACGGATTCGCTGAAACGAGGGCCCCCAGCGTCTTGAGCTGGCGGGTTTGATCTTCCGTACTGTAAGCGAAGTGCTCGAGGGTCATGCGATGGTCAGATCGTGGCGACTCGCGTAGCAGGGTACCCAACAGATCAATGAACCAGCCTGCTGCCGCATCGCCATTGGCATGAGCATGCAACTGAAATCCGGCATCCCAGAAGGTTTTGGCATAGTCGTATGTGGCTTCCCGAGGTGCCATCCAGATGCCTTCATGACCGTCGAGGTAACCCGGGGGACCAAACTGGCTGAGTCCACTGAATATCGCCCCATCGAGCATGAGTTTGAAATGATTACCAATTTTAACGCGTTCGGAATTGTTTAATTGCCATGCCTTTACTTCTGCCAGTGCCGCCTCGGGAGGCACTTGTCGTGCCATGAAGTCGAGGATGATGGGGGTCAGAATAATGCGCGACGGTACGGGATAGGCCTCGGCAACGGCTCGAATACCTGCAATTTCCTGCAGTGGGTTACCAAAGATACCGGTGCCCATGTCCAGCGCGGTGGTGACACCGCTTTGGTGCATCATAGTGAGGAAGTTTTGCATGCCTTTACCAAAGCGGGTCGGCTCGAAGAGAAAGCCCAACTTTCCAACCACTGCCTTCAGGCCGCCTTCATAAAAATGGCCCCTTTCCCAGTTGGCTTCGGGGGTTAGCGCTGCGTCCTCAGCGGTGACCCCGAGCATGGCCCAAGCCGCATCGTTACCGACGATTTCATGGAACGATCGGTGCCAAATCATGACGGGCTGGTCGCCAAACCACGCATTCAGCTCATCGCGCCAAATCTCGCCGTGCCAAAGAGGATGATAGCCCCAGGTAATAAAAGGTGTTTTGGGGTCTCGGTGTTCCGCTGCCAGCGCCTTGAGGCGATCTTTGTAAGCCTCGGGTGTCTTTGCCCCGGGAAACTCGCCCGTTGGTAACGACCAGTCATCGGGGGCAAGGAACGGGAACTGCGTCAAAATTGCCGGCAGCGAAGGGTGTACGTGGGGATCAATGAAGCCGGGCACGATGACCTGGTTCTCAAATCGACGGTCGATCTTGCCGCCTCGGATTCGCAGAACCGGTTCCATATCTTTAAGCGAGCCCACCGCAACAATGCGTCCGTCTTGAACGGCGACTGCTGTGGCCTCAGGTAAAGCGGGCTCCATGGTACGAATTAAAGCTGCGGTGTATACCGTGACGTCAGCTTGTGCGGTAGTGAGCCAAAAACTGACGATCAAACATAACAGTGGGCGTATTAAGACTTGCATGGCGTACTCTAAAGGTTGGGCAGTATTTAGAGTCTCGCTCAGCGAATTGTTTTAATCCAGTCGCCAATGCGGGGTTCGCCCACGGGGTAATAGCCGTTGATCAGTCGCAGCTGATCCTCAGCATCTGGAACCCGGGCGCTGGAAGCGAGGCTTTTTAGCGTGGCACCTCGGGGCACTTGAACGTAGTGCAGCGTGCGGCTAGGACCCTTTGCTTTTTCTTTGGGTACCAGGGGCCGGAAACTTTCAATAATGACCAAGGCATCGGCGTCACTGCCTGTGCCCTCAAAAAGAAAGCGATACTTGTGATCGAGCACGGCCAAGCGCTTCGTGCTCTCTCCGGCTGTTGCCTGAGCCGTGCCGCCTTTGAGGCCAAATTGCTCTAGTTCACGTTGATCGCTTAACGCCCCAGATGCTGTGCTGGCCAAGTAATCAACGGGAGTCACCCCTGGGTCTAAGCGGGAGAGGGTGATCGCCATTGAGGCGCTGCCATCCTTTGAGGTGACGGTGACGTCTCTTGAACCTTGGGCTACCGACCAGCCTTCGGGGTAGCGGAAGGTGAAATCTAGCTTGTTGTGATAGAACCGATTGGGCTCGGCTTGCGACTGCGCGCTGGCCCCGAAGACAAGTCCCTCAACGCGATTTCGAAATACACCGGGTGCCTCGGGATTTTCCGGCTGGTCATCAAGGTCAAGGGTGTTGGCCGTCTTAATGACTGTCTGTAGGCGCAGGTCATTTCTGGGGTGGCTGGAATATAAGCCGTGGTAGGTGCCGGTGGGTTTGCCCGAGGCCTTGGCTTGAACGCGTCGGTACATTTCTTGATCTTTTAATACACCAATGACAGACAGCAGGGCATCGGCGTCATAGCCGGAGCGGTGCATGAATTCCGCGCCCGCAGCGTCGGCTTCCAGTTCCATGTCACGACCGAAGCCGCTGACGACTTCGGCGCCGTACATTTGTGCCGCGTCATAGAGATCGCCGCTGCCGGTAAGGATGTAGGCGGTGGTAGCAAGAACTGTGGAGGTCGTTTGTTGGGTCGATCGCCGGCTGTGGTGACTTTCTGTGATGTGGCCTATCTCATGGGCAATAACACCGGCCAGCTCGGCTTCAGTTTCTAGATAAGCCAATAAACCTCGGTTCACATAAATAAAGCCTCCCGGCAGTGCAAAAGCGTTGATGTCGGGTGAGTCGAGCAAGGTAAACGTAAAAGTATCGTTGGGTCGGGAAGAGTTTGCGACCAAACGCTGTCCAATGGCGTTTATATACGCCGCGGTCTCAGGATCGTCATAAATGCCAATGGTATCGATCAGGCGCTGGTGCTCGTCGCCTGTTACCTCAGGCACCTTAACCTGCCTGCCGCCCACGGTCACGGTAGAGGAGGACCCTCCACTGCCACCGCAAGCAGCCATCATGGAAAGCAGGGTTATGAGTACAAGAATTTTCATGGGTCGCCCTACATTTTGGCGGACAAATATTTGAGCAGTTGGTCACCCAGACTGTCACATGCGGTGCCCTGCACCGGGGCAATGATAGGTATGGGAACCACAACGGCTGGCATGTAGCTTTGACCACTAGTGTTGGCGCTAATGCGACCCACTTCAATTTCGTCCGTGAAATCCCAAATCGTGGCCTCGTAGTCGGAGGCATTGCCCCAGGTGCCAAAACCAAAGCACCCTGCTCCACCGGGACCCACCCCGCAGGTCATTGATCCTGAGCTATTGGTTTCGACCGTGGAGCCGTCAATCCAAATCATGTACTCGAGTTTCAGTTCTTCAAAACGGTCGGCGACGCGTTGTTGAGCAAGAAGCTTGTCGATGTCATCGGTACGTAGCGGCGCGGTGCGCGGTTCGAACCACGGGTACATCATGTTAATAAACTCAAGTTCATGTAATACGGAAATCGAGTTATCGCCCCGACGAATGTGGTCACCGATACATTCAATAAAATCGAATTCGGTTTCATAGTCCGGGGCATGCCGGCGTCCCATGATCACAACAGAGGCATCACCGATACCCTCGGTAGGCTCAAGAAAAGTCATTTCATCAACGGTGGCGTTAACGCAGCCTTGAAGTATTGAAGCCGCAACAACCAATCCGGCGATCAGGCACCTTTGCGTTATCTTACTCATCGCTTGCCCCTTTATTCTCTGTCGCTTCACTGGATAGAGGCTGTACCCCCTCTGTCATCCAGGTGGCAATATCGGGGACACGGGTAAAGGAGGTGGCGAAGTTGGCGCCCGCGTCGCGCAATGCCACAACCGCCGCAAGATTGACCGCCTCTTCGTCAGACTGCAAAAAAGCAGTGGGGGTTTTGCCGTAGGCTGTTAGTGTCCAATCGGCAAAGTATTGGTCGGGGTTAATGGATAAATCACCGTCTTCATTGCTATGAACATCTTCCAGGGCAACCATTTTGAAGCGGTACTTCATCCATATCTCGTAGATCTTAATGTTGGTGTGTAACGGAATGGTGTACTGAAGATCGGCAACGGCCGGGATGATCACAGCATCAACCGAATTCTGATGAGCCGCCAGAGATTGGCTGTCCTTTATTAGAACCACACCTTCAAACATGCCATTGAGCAACGTATTCCAAAATTCGACCTGGGCGTCCCCAGTTTTGACCAACCAGTCTGATTCGGCGCGCCCTGCGGCTTCGTCAAAAATTTCGTGTTGAGCAAACTCATCGGTGTAGATCAC
>Ga0208972_1000929_pt1 | contig 10469 bp, 8 predicted proteins | sample AOAMet_48_BLW_10_2_FD_188232 | JGI IMG/M metagenome (GOLD analysis project Ga0208972, IMG submission 188232) | Ammonia-oxidizing marine microbial communities from Monterey Bay, California, USA - CAN11_48_BLW_10 (SPAdes) | ecosystem: Environmental > Aquatic > Marine > Intertidal zone | place...
ACCAACTGCACCAGATCCAGAGCTAGCTAGACTTGAACGGAGATTTAATCAAATGGTAGAGGAAAGTAATAAGCCTAAAGGTCTACCCGGAATATTAGGACTAAATAAAAAAATATGAACAAATAGGATTAATAAACCAATTTTCATTTTTTTTTTGTGTTTATCGTAATTAAACCATTTAATAAATAAGGATTTAACAGTAAAAATATCAGTCTTAATTCTTAAATTTGCGCAGCTTATTTTTAAGCAAAATTCAATCGATTTCGAGCTAACAAGCTTTTTAAAAAATATATCCAATAATGGCTAAAATTATTTATACCAAAACAGACGAAGCACCGGCTCTAGCAACACGCTCTTTTTTACCTATTGTAAAGGCATTTACAAATTCATCTCACATAGAAATTGAAACAAAAGACATTTCTTTAGCAGCAAGAATTTTGGCAAATTTTCCAGAATATTTAAAAAATGATCAAAAGGTAGAAGATGCATTGACTCAATTGGGAAAATTAGCAAAAAACCCTGAAGCAAACATTATCAAACTCCCCAATATAAGTGCCTCAGTTCCACAATTAAAGTCAGCTATTACTGAACTACAAGCTTTAGGATATGCACTACCAAACTTTCCTGAAGAAGTAAAAACGGAGGAAGATGAAGCAATTTTAGCTCGTTATAACAAAGTTAAAGGTTCTGCTGTAAACCCTGTTTTACGAGAAGGAAACTCTGACAGGAGAGCTCCAAAAGCCGTTAAGAATTACGCTAAAAAGAACCCACATTCTATGGGAGCTTGGACTGCAGATTCAAAAACACATGTAGCAACAATGACCGAAGGTGATTTTGCACACAATGAAAAATCAGTAACATTAGCAAATGCGACAACAGTTCGCATTCAACATATCGCGAAAAACGGTGAATCAACAGTTTTAAAAGAAAATATTTCTCTTTTAGCGGGAGAAATCATTGATGCAACTACCTTGAGCAAAAAGGCGTTATTGTCTTTCTTAGAAACAGAAATTGCTGATGCAAAAAAACAAAACGTATTGTTTTCATTACACATGAAAGCTACTATGATGAAGGTTTCTGATCCAATTATTTTTGGACATGCAGTCAAAGTTTTCTTTAAAGACTTGTTTGCAAAGCACCAAGAAGTCTTCGATGAAATTGGAGTCAATGTAAATAATGGTTTTGGACATTTAACAAATAGCTTAGAAAACTTACCTACTGATAAGAAAAATGAAATTTTAGCGGATATTGCAACAATATTTTCTAACAATCCAGCAGTAGCGATGGTAGATTCTGACAAAGGAATTACCAACCTACACGTTCCATCTGATATAATTATTGATGCTTCAATGCCTGCGATGATCCGTACTTCTGGTCAAATGTGGAATGCCGCTGGCGAACAACAAGATACAAAAGCAGTAATTCCTGATAGTTCATATGCAGGAATTTACACAGCAACAATTGATTTCTGTAAAAAACACGGTGCATTTGACCCAACTACAATGGGAACGGTTCCTAATGTTGGTTTGATGGCTCAAAAAGCTGAGGAATATGGATCTCACGATAAAACATTTGAAATAGCAACCGATGGTAAAGTTTGTGTGATTGATGCACAAGGAACTACGATAATAGAGCATACTGTTGAAGCAGGTGATATTTGGAGAATGTGTCAAGTAAAAGACGCACCAATTCAAGATTGGATAAAGCTTGCTGTTACAAGAGCAAAAGCATCTCAAACTCCTACTGTTTTCTGGTTGGATGAAAACAGAGCACATGATATTGAAATCATTAAAAAGGTAACTGCTTATTTACCAAACCATGATACAGTAGGGTTAGACATTCGTATTTTATCACCCATAAAAGCAACCGAATTTACACTAGAAAGAATCAAAGATGGAAAGGATACAATTTCTGTTTCTGGAAATGTATTACGAGACTACTTAACCGATTTATTTCCAATTTTAGAATTAGGAACATCTGCGAAAATGTTATCGATTGTTCCATTAATGAATGGCGGAGGATTATTTGAAACTGGTGCAGGAGGTTCTGCCCCAAAACATGTGCAACAATTTGAAAAAGAAAATCATTTACGATGGGATTCTTTAGGTGAATTTTTGGCCTTAGCTGTTTCTTTAGAGCATTTAGGAAGAACTACAAACAACCCTAAAGCAATCGTATTATCGGAGACTTTAGACGAAGCAACAGATAAATTTTTAGAAAATAAAAAATCGCCCTCAAGAAAAGTGGGAGAATTAGATAATCGAGGGAGTCACTTCTATTTGGCAATGTATTGGGCACAAGAATTGGCTTCACAAAATAAAAATACTGAATTAAAGAATCAATTTACTCCAGTGGCAGAAAGCTTTATAGAAAATGAAATTGAGATTGTAAATGAACTAAACTCAGCACAAGGAACTCCTATAAACCTCAAAGGGTACTACCTTCCTAACGAAGAAATTGTGATTGCTGAAATGCGTGTGAGTAAAACCTTAAAATCAATTTTAACAACGATATAAAGATTTATATTTCTAAAAAAGAGCACCCATTGGTGCTCTTTTTTAGTTCTAATTAGTAGTTTTTTGGATAAAAAAAATAGAAATGCTACAAATTAAGCATGAATAACCATTAATTTGTTTAGCGTTTTCCTATTTTTGCTTCACAAAAAAAGCGTACATGAAACATCAAAAAAGAATATTATATGTTTTAACATTTTTACTATCCATCACGATATTTGGTCAAGAGAATTTCACCCTTAGTGGAACTGTTTATGACCAAAGTAGTAATGAAACACTGATTGGGGTCTCTGTCTATTTTCCAGACTTAAAATCGGGGACGAGCACCAATGAATATGGTTTTTACTCGATTACCATTCCAGCAGGAAAACACAAAGTCTATATAAGTTACTTGGGCTACAAAACGATTACTGAAACAATCGATTTAACTAAAAAAAACACAAAAAATTTCTATCTTTTTGAAGATGCCGAAAATTTAGATGAAATAATTATAGAAAGTAATATCGAAAAGACAAATATCAAAACTGCTCAAATGAGTGTCAATAAATTGTCTACCAAAACAATTAAACAGATTCCTGTAGTTTTAGGGGAAGCAGACATTATAAAATCTATTATTCTGTTGCCTGGAGTAACAAGTGCTGGCGAAGGAGCATCTGGCTTTAATGTTAGAGGTGGATCTGCTGATCAAAATTTAATTCTATTGGATGAAGCCATCGTTTTTAATTCTTCTCACGTTTTTGGTTTCTTCTCTGTATTCAATCCAGATGTAATTAAAGATGTACAGTTATACAAAGGAGGAATTCCTGCTAGATATGGAGGACGTCTTTCTTCGGTATTAGATATTTACCAAAAAGAAGGAAATAATAAAGAATTTAAATTGACAGGTGGTGTTGGATTGGTATCGAGTAGACTGTTGGCTGAAGGGCCTATCAAAAAAGGAAAAAGCTCTTTTTTAGTAGGTGGGAGAGCTTCTTATGCACATCTTTTCTTACCACTTTTAGACAACGAAAATAAAGCCTATTTTTATGACCTAAATAGTAAAATAAATTATCGCTTTGACAAAAACAACAATCTTTTCTTTTCAACTTATTTTGGAAAAGATCTATTTGGCATCAACGAAAGTTTTGTAAACACCTATGGAAATACGGTTGCAAACCTACGTTGGAATCACTTATTTTCTGACAAACTGTTCTCGAATTTATCATTGATTTACTCAGATTACTTCTACGGGCTCACACTCGATTTTGTAGGTTTTGAATGGGATTCCGGGATTACCAACTACAATATAAAATACGATTTTGATTACTATGTAAAGGACAATTATAAATTGAGTTTTGGTGTAAATGACATCTACACAAAATTTAATCCTGGAAAAATAATCCCAAACAGAGACGATTCGGGTATTCTACCTGAACAACTGACGAATAAATTCGCTAATGAATTTGCAGCTTACATAGAAGCAAGTCATAAAATAAATCCAGATTTAACATTAAAATACGGCTTTCGATATAGTAATTTTAAGCGTTTAGGTCAAGAAGAATTGAACAGCTATGCAAATGACATGCCTGTACTTTATAACCAAGAATTACAAAAGTATGAATCTGCGGTTGCATTGGGCGTTGAAAACTATAAACGAAGTGATGTTCTTGCCAATTTTGGAAATTTTGAACCAAGGGTTTCTTTTTCATATTTACTGAATGATGACAGCTCTTTAAAAGCAAGTTATAACAGAATGGCGCAGTATCTACATTTACTGTCTAATACTGCCTCTCCTACTCCATTAGATATCTGGACACCAAGTGGAACTTTTATCAAACCACAAATACTAGATCAATTTGCTATTGGATATTTCAAAAATATAAAAGAAGCAGATTATTCTTTGGAAACTGAAATTTTCTACAAAGACATTAAAAATCGGATAGACTATATAAACGGTGCCAACTTAGTAGCCAACAATGAAATTGAAACGATTATTCTAAATGGAAAGGCAAGGGCGTATGGTCTCGAATTTTTACTCAAAAAAAATGAAGGAAAAATAAAAGGGTGGATTGCATATACACTCTCTAAATCGGAACAATTAACCGCTGGAAGGAACGAAAATGAACCTGGAATAAACAATAGTAAATGGTACAATACGCCCTATGACAAAACACATGACATATCAATAAATGCGAGTTATGAGTTGAATGAAAAGTGGAAGTTTAACTCCAACTTTCTTTTACAAACTGGGCAACCGACCAATTACCCGGTGGGTCAATATCAATTTCAAGGCTTGAATGTACCAATTTACGATGATAATCGTAGAAATTCTGACAGATTACCTGCCTACCACAGATTGGATGTTTCTGCCACTTTAACACCTAGCAAAAATAAAAACAGAAGATGGAAAGGAGAATGGGTTTTTGGTTTCTACAATCTTTATAATCGTAAAAACGCAGCCTCTATTTCATTCAAACAAAACCAAGAAACTTATAGAAATGAAGCTATAAAAACATCCATTTTTGGTTTGGTACCTTCAGTAACCTATAACTTTAAATTCTAAAAAATGAGAAAAATAGCCCTCTTAATATGTTGCTCAATCTTCCTTTTTAACTGTGAAGAGGTTGTTGAAATTGATGTTCCAACTGGAACACCAAAACTAGTCATCGAAGCACTCTTTGAAGTGTATTTCGACGAAATTCCTGTAACTACAGAAGCCATTGTAAAACTGCGTTTATCTGCGGGTTATTTTGATGAAGAGCTTCCAGTAGTAACCAATGCAATTGTGACTCTAAAAAACCTTTCAACCAATACTTTTATTTCTTTTGAGGATGGAGATTTAGACGGAAATTACATTCCAACGAGTGCTTTTACCCCAGAAGATGATGTAGTTTATGAATTGTCTGTGACCTACAATAATGAAGTTTATAAAGGAAAAACAATCAAGTCAAAAACTCCTTTATTTATTAATGTTGAGCAAGGAACTAAAACGCTCTTTTCGGGCAATGAAACCGAAGTCATTGTTGAATTTTCAGATAATGAATTAGAGAATAATTTTTATCTATTTGACTTTTCAAACAACTTATATTTATCAATAGAAGATCGATTTTTTAATGGATCTGATTATAATTTTTCTTTTTTCTATCAAGAGGAAGAAGTTGAAATTCCATCTGAGGTTATGATAAAAATGGCAGGAGTTTCTCAAGATTATTACACGTATTTTAGAGTATTAACCAATCAGAGCGGACAAAGTGGTGGCGGTCCTTTTCAAACAACTCCAAGTTCATTGCTGGGTAATATTATAAACACATCCAATACTAATCATTATCCTTTAGGTTATTTTAACATATCAGAAACGGCTACATATACATTGAGCTTAACTGAATAATCAATACCTATAACATCAATACATGCCTCAGAAATTGCCTTAAAAAGTGTATTTTTGAGGCATGCCATTTATAAAAACAACCGAACAAGATTCGAATTACAATCATTTAGAGAAAATGTCAATCACAGAAGTGCTGACAAATATTAATAACGAGGATAAAACTGTTGCTTTTGCTATTGAGAAAGTAATTCCCCAAATAGAACAACTCACCAATGCGATTGTTCTTCAACTTAAAAAAGGCGGACGGCTATTTTATATCGGTGCTGGAACGAGTGGTAGATTGGGAATTTTAGATGCTTCTGAATGCCCACCAACATTTGGTGTTTCACCGGATCTAGTACTTGGTTTAATCGCAGGCGGTGATATTGCAATACGAGATGCGGTTGAGTTTGCCGAAGATGCAACAGATCAAGGTTGGAAAGACTTGAAAAAACATGCAGTTACTAATAAGGATGTCGTTATTGGTATTGCTGCTTCTGGAACAACACCATATGTAATTGCAACGTTAGAAAAATGCAATCAAGAGAGCATTATCACAGGATGTATTTCATGTAATAAAAACAGTCCATTGGCTGCCGTTTCAAAATTTCCGATTGAAGTAGTAGTAGGTCCCGAATTTGTGACTGGAAGCTCTAGAATGAAAGCGGGTACGGCACAGAAGATGGTTTTAAACATGATTTCAACAACGACGATGGTGCAGTTAGGAAAAATAAAAGGAAACAAAATGATCGACATGCAGCTTTCAAACAATAAATTAGTGGAGCGAGGTATTCGGATGCTGATGCTAGAATTAGAGATCAATCAAAAGACTGCAAGTACCATCTTAAAAAAATATGGTAGTGTTAGAAATGCTATTAAAAATTTCAACTTATGAGCACCGATGTAAATCTTCTAGGAAAAGTGCTAATCAGATTAGCCATCTTAGTTTTATTATTTATTATATCTCCGATTTCATTAACAATCGCGTTTAAAGCAATAAAACTATACCCAGAGGGTCTAGCACAGTGGTTCGCTGTTCTTTTTTTAATCTTTGCTGGAGTTTTACTTATTTTTACTATTTATTTTGCTTTTAAAACCTTTAGTAAAATTTCTAAAGCTATTTTCAATACATAATTTTTTTTTTATTAATAAATGTTGAAATCTAACGGAATTATATTAATCTTAGCTTACCCTGACACCGTCGTTAAACCCTCTAAAAGAGACCTATTGAGTCCTTTTTGGCCCTACTTAGGTATTGGGAGTAAAAATGAAATTCAAGCTGGGCATGCTGCTTTATTGTTAATTAAAAAAGGCGTTCCTGAGATTAATTACTTCGACTTTGGTAGGTACATCACCACATATAAAAATGCGCGAGTACGGTCAAAAGAAACTGATTTCGAGCTCCACATTCCAATTTCAGCAAAATTTAAGAAGGGATCTATATCTAACTTGGAAGAGATTTTAGTGTGGATTGAGAGTCATCCTGAAAAAACTCATGGAACTGGAAGAATGATTGCAAGTATAAATGAAGAGATTGATCATGAAAAAGCGTCGAGCTTTATAAATAGTTATATCAATCAAAAAGAAATTCCATATGGTGCATTTATTAAAAATGGAAGTAACTGTGCACGATTTGTTGCCGATACATTGAGATCTTCAACGCTTCAAAAAAAAATTAAAACAAAACTTACGATTTCATACTTATGTACGCCGAGTCCAATTGGAAATGTTCTAAAGGGAAGAACTACAGATACCATATATCAAGTATATAACACAAAGTTAAGCCCCTATAGAAATAGGTCAATCCTTAAAGAATATAAATCTTGCTTTTTTAATAAATTTGATACAACTCCATTAATAATTGAAGGTGAAATTCAAAAAAAACAAGTGTTTAATTCAAAAAAAGAAACTTGGCTCACTGGTTGTGGAAGTGGCGCTTGGTTTAAAATTGAAGAAAAAACAGATACTTTTATCTATAGAATTTCAAGATATACCTATACAGGAAAAAAAGATTTTGAAGGAGTTTTCAAAATGTCTGAAAATGGTTTTGATATGAAGTTAGAGTATCATTTTATACATCCTACAAATTGCCTGGAAGCCTTTATTGTTCAAAAGGAAAAAAAGTTTACTCTTAGAAAAATAAGAAACTAAATATTACTTTTTTGGTGTTGTAGGATTGTATCCAAAATCGGCATCTTGTAATTCAATTCCTAATTGATTGATCAAAAAACCAATACTTGCAAAATGATGAATAGCATGAGAGTGTGCATAAGCTAAAGCATTTTCTAAGGTATAATTAATGGTAACATCTCCGTTTCCTAAATTATCTGTCACTGCAATTATTTTTGAAAAATCTTCAGTTTTAAAAGCTAGTAACTTTTGAATCGTTTCTTCAATATAACGAATTCCTTCCTCAGTTTTCTCTTCACAAATTGTATTTCTTTTCCGATCTGTAAAGTCTACATGTCCACTTCTAAAACCATTAATAATAGAAGTAAAAGCATCTAGAACATGCCTTATATTGCACCCAATACTAGAAAAATAAGGAGGAACTGTGGCGTTACTATACTCACTATCTGTAATTGAATTCAACAATTGAATTCCGCGTTCTAAGTTTTTCTCTATCGCTTTTATCATATAAAAATATCCTTTTCTTTTTAATTGATTACACATTCTGAATGCAATACATGGTTCCTGATTGTATGACTCTCATAAAAATAAAAACCCCCGTTTTTAAAAAATGAGGGTTTAATTTATAAAGACAAAATACATTAACGTATTAATTTCTTATATTTTATTCGCTTTGGCATTAAATCACCACCCAAACGTTTTTTCTTATTTTCTTCATAATCTGAAAAAGATCCTTCAAAAAAGTACACTTGACTATCTCCCTCAAAAGCCAAAATATGTGTACAAACTCTGTCTAAAAACCATCTATCGTGACTAATTACAACAGCACAACCTGCAAAGTTTTCTAATCCTTCCTCGAGGGCTCTAAGTGTATTTACATCCAAGTCGTTTGTTGGCTCATCTAAAAGCAATACATTTCCTTCTTCCTTTAAAGTCATTGCCAAATGTAAACGGTTACGTTCTCCACCAGATAAGGTAGAAACCTTTTTATTCTGTTCACTTCCCGAAAAATTAAAGCGACTTAAATACGCACGAGAGTTTACTTGCTTCCCTCCCATCATTACTAAATCTTGTCCATCAGAAAAATTTTGCCAGATAGATTTTTCAGAATCAATATTGGCATGTGCTTGATCTACATAGGCTAATTTTGCCGTATCTCCAACATTAAAAGTTCCTCCATCAGGAGTTTCTTCTCCCATGATCATTCTAAAAATAGTTGTTTTACCTGCACCGTTCGGGCCAATAATACCGACGATTCCTGCTTGTGGAAGATTAAATTCTAAATTCTCATATAATAATTTATCACCATAAGCCTTTGAAACCCCAGCGGCTTCAATTACATTGGTTCCTAAACGAGGACCATTGGGAATATAAATTTCCAACTTTTCGTCTATTTGCTTTTGATCTTGACTCATCAATTTGTCATAATTCTTCAAACGTGCTTTTTGCTTTGTTTGACGCCCTTTTGCTCCTTGACGAACCCACTCTAATTCTCTTTCCAATGTTTTCTGGCGCTTAGAAGCTGTTTTGCTTTCTTTTGCCATTCTTTGCGATTTTTGATCCAACCAAGAAGAATAGTTTCCTTTCCAAGGAATACCTTCTCCTCGATCCAATTCTAAAATCCATCCTGCTACATTGTCTAAGAAATATCGATCATGCGTTACCGCAATTACAGTTCCTTTATATTGTGCCAAATGATGTTCTAACCAATGAACTGATTCTGCATCTAAATGGTTGGTAGGCTCATCTAATAATAAAATTTCTGGCTCTTGCAATAATAATCTACAAAGAGCAACACGTCTTTTTTCTCCACCAGATAAAACACCAATTTTCTTATCCGAATCGGGAGTTCTGAGAGCGTCCATCGCAATTTCTAGTTTGGTATCTAATTCCCAAGCATTTGCTGCATCTATTTTGTCCTGCAACTCTGCTTGTTGGTTCATTAGTTTCTCCATCTTTTCTCCATCAGAATAGACTTCCTCCAAACCAAACATATCGTTAATTTTATTGTATTCCTCTAGAATAGCAACCGTTTCTGCAACACCTTCTTTTACAATTTCTAAAACTGTTTTTTCTGGATCTAATTGAGGCTCTTGTTCTAGATAACCAACGTTGTATCCGGGAGAAAAAGTAACATCTCCTTGAAAATTTTTCTCTGCACCAGCAATAATTTTCAGTAGCGTAGATTTTCCAGATCCATTTAAACCAAGAATTCCGATTTTTGCTCCGTAAAAGAAACTTAAATAAATATCTTTTAGTACTTGTTTTCCGGTAGATTGATAGGTTTTCGAAACCTTATTCATCGAAAAAATCACTTTCTTATCGTCACTCATTAAATATTATTTTTAGTATTTTTTTTGAGATTTTTAGAACCTAGACTCTACCTTTTAAAGCATTGAAAACCCAAGCTATTGCAAAAAAACCGCCACCGACAGCTCCAAAACCCCACGCAGATACTTCTCTATATTTGAGAAGTCCTA
>Ga0208972_1000938_pt1 | contig 10413 bp, 9 predicted proteins | sample AOAMet_48_BLW_10_2_FD_188232 | JGI IMG/M metagenome (GOLD analysis project Ga0208972, IMG submission 188232) | Ammonia-oxidizing marine microbial communities from Monterey Bay, California, USA - CAN11_48_BLW_10 (SPAdes) | ecosystem: Environmental > Aquatic > Marine > Intertidal zone | place...
GGTGGACGCAAGCGGTCTTGTTGATACCTGCGGCACGGGAGGCAGCGGCTCGAACAAATTTAATGTCTCAACCGCGAGCGCTTTTGTTGCCGCTGGCGCGGGTATAAAAGTCGCGAAACACGGCAACCGAGCGGCGTCGAGCAATGTGGGTAGTGCAGATGTCTTGGAAAGCGCCGGCGTTGACCTGAACTTAACACCTACTCAAGTTGCGCAATGTATTGACGTCGTAGGGCTGGGGTTTTTGTTTGCGCTGAATCACCACGGCGCGATGCGGCACGCGATTGGACCTCGGAAAGAGCTGCAGTTCCGAACCATCTTTAACTTATTGGGTCCGCTCACCAATCCAGCGGGTGCTGAAAATCAGGTGTTGGGCGTGTTTGATCGTGCTTGGGTGCGGCCAATGGCTGAGGTTCTTAAAAAACTGGGTAGTCAACGAGTGCTGGTTGTACATTCTGAGGATGGGCTCGATGAGATTAGTATCGCCGCGCCAACACGGGTTGCTGAATTGGCGAATGGCGAAATTACGGAATACGACATCTGCCCAGAAGATTTCGGAATGAACGCGCAATCCTGGTCTGGGCTAACCGTTCAGGACAGCAGCGAAAGTCTGACCCTGGTCAAAGCCGCTTTGTCTGGCGAGCATGATCTGGCCAGTCAGTTTGTTACGTTAAATGCCGGCGCTGCAATTTATGTGGGGGGTGGTAGCCAGACCCTGAGCGGCGGCATTGCGTTGGCCGAAGACGTCATCGCCAGTGGTGCGGCGACCGAGAAGCTGCGGTTTCTCGTAGAGTTCAGTCAGCAGCTTGGAGCGCTTTCGTCATGACAACCCCAACAGTCCTTGAAAAAATTATTGCTGAGAAACGAAAGCATATCGCGGCGCAGCGAGTCCATCGCAGGGTAGATCCGAAGGCGTTGCAACGGACATCAAGCGTCCGAGGCTTTTCCGATGCCCTTAAAGCCAAGCAAGCCCTTGGATTGCCCGCGGTCATTGCGGAAATCAAAAAGGGCTCGCCGTCTAAAGGCGTTATCCGTCCTAACTTTGACGTCGCGTCGATTGCCGCGTCTTATGAGCGTCACGGTGCTGCTTGCTTGTCCTGTTTAACGGACGAGCCGTTCTTTTTCGGATGTGATGCGGATCTGGCGACGGCGCGCTCGAGCGCCTCCTTACCCGTATTGCGCAAAGACTTTATCATTGATGCGTTTCAAATTTATGAGTCGTTTGAGCTTGGTGCAGACTGTATTTTGTTGATCGTGTCTGCCTTAACAGATGAGGCGTTGGAGGCCTTTTACGCGTTGGCGACCGGCCTGGGCCTGGACGTTCTGATTGAAGTTCATGACGCGGCTGAGTGCCAGCGGGCGCTCCGATTAGCACCAAAACTGCTGGGCATTAATAACCGGAATTTGCATGATTTTTCGGTCAGCTTGGATACCACTCTGGGGCTGCTGGCGCATATCCCGTCAGAGACCTTGATCATTACTGAGAGCGGTATTCATACGGAGTCAGATGTGCATTCAATGTGGGCATCCGGCGTTGGCACGTTCTTAGTGGGTGAGGCGTTTATGCGGCATCCCGACCCTGGTGAAAGGCTGAATGCGTTGTTTGGGTCGATCCAAAAAACGGCAACAAGCAAAATCGATTAAGAACACAACTCGCATCGATCTGCAGGCTTGGCTTGGGCCGGGTTCTCGCTCGGCCCGCACAGCACGGCAGGACCGCGGGCTTTGTCTATGGGATAAAGCGTAGCACCCATAACCAATAGATTAGGATAACGGAGAAGGCAAAATGAAAGCGACGGTGCAGTGGCAGGGTGACGTGTGTTTTCTGGCGACGTCTGAGACGGGTCATCAATTGCTGCTCGATGGCCCTGAAGAAGCCGGGGGCCAAAATAAAGGGCCGCGTCCCATGGAGCTCGTGCTGATGGGTTTGGGCGGCTGCGCGAGCTACGATGTTGTTTCAATTCTTAAGAAGGCTCGGCAAAAGGTATTGGACTGCCAGGTGCAATTGGCTGCTGATCGCGCGGATGCAACCCCGGCTGTTTTTACCAAAATCCAACTTCATTTTGTGGTTCAAGGAGAGCATCTTAGCGCGCAGCACGTCGCACGCGCGGTCCAGCTCTCGGCGGAAAAGTATTGTTCTGCGTCGAAAATGCTAGAAGCCGGTGGTGTTGAAATTACGCATAGCTTTGAGATTCAGGCGGTGTCGATATGAAGCGGCCAGGCAAAACCCAAGGTCTCCGGCATGTTGCGTTGTTTGTGCCGGACTTGGTTGTGGCAGAACATTTTTTCGTAGACCTCATGGGCATGACCGTTGAGTGGCGGCCTGATGCTGACAATGTCTATTTGACTTCGGGTAATGATAATCTGGCGCTCCACCAGGTTGCAGCATTGGATGGACAAGGTACTCTGGATCACATTGGCTTCTTCATAAACGACCCGGATGAAGTGCGGGCTTGGTTTGAATTTTTAGAAGCGAGCGGCGTGGAAATGCTAACGGAACCCAGAACGCATCGAGATGGCGCGATCAGCTTTTACTGTTTGGGGCCGGCTTTGATTCGAGTGCAAGTGATCTATCACCCGCCCATTGCGGTTAGAGAAGGGCTCGACGGTCCCTAAACGGTCTCTTTGACATCTAGATCCAACGCGTTGAGTTCGTCATAAGGGCGGATTGAAGGGCCATGATTTTTTTAAGGGCGACTGGGTACGGGGCGCCACCTTCATCAAGGGCGGCCTGTTCATGACCAGCTTCATCAGCCTGCATTCGTGCGATGATTTCCCGAGTCCGATGGTCTCCTTCTGGAAGTTCCGCCAGGTGTCGATCAAGATGCTTGCAAACCTCTTCTTCGGTTGCGGCAATAAAGCCAAGACTCACCCGGTCACCCATTAAACCGGTTGCGGCGCCAACCACAAACGAGGCGCCATACCAGAGCGGATTTAAGTAACTGGTTTGCCCGCTGAGTTCTCGTAAGCGCTCCTGGCACCAAAGGAGGTGCTTTTGTTCATCTTCTGCCGCGTGCTGCAAATGGTCTTTGGTAGAATCATTACGGGCACTGAGCATTTGGCCATGGTAGAGCCCTTGGGCGCAGACTTCACCACAATGATTAATACGCATGAGTTGCCGAGATTTTGATTGTTCTTCTGGCGTTAATTCATCTGCCTGGCTGTCATGCTCAAAACCGTTTGCGACCGGTAAGGTGCCGGTCATGGTTTTTACGCTACGGTCGACATGGGCCAGTAGCCGATCAGCCCACTGTAAGGTTCTCATGCTGGGTCTTCCGCTAAAACGTAAGCAGTATGGCCCGCTTCATTAAGAAGATACGCGCCCAGTAGATTGATCTTTGGTGACGCGGGACCTCGCACGGCGTACACGATCTCCTTCGAGAGTTCATGGATATGGTTTCTCAAGGCCATAAAGGGGATCGAAAGCTCGTTCGCTGCAGCTTCCGGCTGCGGCTCATCCGGGTTATAGAGGTTGAGAATTTGTACTGGTGTGCCGTGAACCCGGACAGCTTCTTCGATTTCTGCTGCGGTAATCACTTCGATGATGGGGCTTAATAACAAGTCCTCGAAGTCGGCTTCGGTGAGCATTCCAAGCTCGCACGGCGCCGTCGCCATGACCGTTGCATTTCTTGGCAGGTCGCTGACTAGGGCATCTTGGCCAAAACTCTGGCCGGCGATGAGTTTTGCGACCTGATTGACCTTGCCGTTTATTTCAATATGAACAGAAACAGCGCCTGTTTTGATCATATAGAAATAGTCGCCGGGCTCGCCTTGTTTGATGATGATCTCACCACTTTTCACCTGTCGGGTTTTAAATCGCTTGAACAGTGCCTGAATGTTGGTCGGCGGGATGAATTCAAATAGTGGCGTTGAGAGCAGACGCTCCATCCAGTTTCCGGTTGAGAGTGAATTCTCTGCCGTGCTTGCGGCCGCCTCAAGCAGCGTCTCAATTTCATTTTGAACGGTCTTGGGCAACGTAAAAACCGCGCAGGGTGCCTCGCAAACAGCGGACACTGTATGGGGCTGAAAATCATCGACAGGCCCATAATTTTGACTATCAGACTCTGTGAAAGCTCTGTTTTCAAAAGCGTCGTTGACGAGATTGAGCCGGCCAGTGAGCAGCCAATGCGAATCTGCATCATCGCTGAAACGCTTGAAAAGGAATGCGCCGGCGGGCTGATGTTTGATCGCGCCGCGCGCGGCGATCTTGGTAAAGTCTGCATCCGAAAGCGCTGAAAAAGGGCTCAATCCCTTTAAGATTCTGAGTTGGCTGTCGTCCATTATGCGTCGTTTATGACTAAAGGAGAATCAGTATAGTCGCTCTGCCGCGATCATCAAGGCGCTGGGCACGATCTCTTGGCGTGCCCGAGTTCTAGATTCGGGGCGCAGAGCCCGTTCAAGTGGTTATTGTGAGGCCGTTTTAACCAGCGTCGCAGAGATTCGCGCGGCTCTCGCCATCGCGGATGGTTTGTGCACGGTGACCTCGACCCGCGTCAGTGGATAGTGGCTCAGTAAATAGTCGGCGGCAACGAGCGTCAGGGTCTCTAGCAGTTTAAAGCGTTTGGCCTTGATGAGTTTGGCGAGATCTCGGGTGAGTGCATCATAATCGATGGCCAAGGTGAGATCGTCGTTGCTTGCTGGCGGCGCAAAATCATATTCCAAGGCAAGATCCAAATAGATTGTTTGTAAGACCTCGCGTTCTCTTGGGTAGGCGCCAATAATGGTCTCTATCTCAAGCTGCGTGACGTCAATGCGTCCTTGCCGGGTCATTTGACCATTCCTTGAAGTTCGGTCATAGGCCATCTTGGGCGCGCGATGATCTCATGGTTATCGCGCCGCCATTGGCTTCGACGGAGTAGGCCCGCGATCGCAATCATCGCGCCGTTATCGGTGCAGAACTTGAGGTCTGGATAGTTCACCTCAATCTGTAACGTTTGGCTCAGGGTTTGAAGGCCCACCCGAAGCGATGTGTTGGCGCTGACCCCGCCAGCTAAAACGAGGGTCGGATACCCGGTTTGTGCGAGTGCGCGGGTACATTTGATTTTAATCGTCTCAACGACGGCATCTTCGAAGGCCCGCGCGATATCAGCTCGATCCTGATCGCTTGGCTCTTTTAAGGCTCGTAAGGTATTCATGGTGTGGGTCTTAAGACCACTGAAGCTGAAGTTTAACCCTGGTTTTTGGGTCATTGGCCTGGGGAAGTGAAATCGGCCTTTGGCCCCGTGGGTTGCCAAAGCCGCCACTTGTGGTCCCCCGGGATAACCTAATCCCAACATCTTGGCGACCTTGTCAAAGGCTTCGCCCGCTGCATCGTCCATGGACTCGCCCAGGATTTCGTATTCTCCAGGCTGGCTGCAGGCCATGAGCTGAGTATGTCCGCCTGAAACCAAGAGCGCGACGAAGGGATATTGCGTTGGCGTCTCGGTCAACTGGGTGGCTTGCAGGTGGCCCTCCATGTGATGAATGCCAATGGCGGGAATGTTCCAAGCCAGCGCAAGCGATTTGGCGATGCTTGCACCAACCAGCAGGGCGCCAATCAGGCCGGGACCTTCGGTATAAGCAATCGCGTCGATCTGGTCCGGCTTGGTTTCGGTTTGCGCCAAGATCTGATCAATCATCGGAAGGCATTTTCGAATATGGTCTCGGGATGCCAGCTCCGGTACGACACCGCCATAGGCTTTATGAACATCAATTTGGCTATACAAAAGATCGGCCATTAAGCCTAGGGAATCGTCATACAGGGCAATCCCGGTTTCATCACAAGATGTTTCGATCCCCAAAACGCGCACGTTTGGCTCCAGACGGTATTGATTGAGATGGTAATTATAGACCGGGGGTCGGCTCGCGTCTGCAACGATTGGGGCGTGCGGGCAAAGACTAAGCTGGGAAGGGCTAAAGCGGTTTGCCCTCTATGGGGCTTTTGCAATTGCTTGGGATTGTGTTTAGAATCCGCTCTCCATTTGGCCGGTGTAAAAGAAACAATGCCCTACGTAAAAGTAAAAGAAAACGAACCGTTCGACATCGCACTCCGACGCTTTAAGCGATCCTGTGAAAAAGCCGGGGTCCTGGCCGATGTTCGTAAGCGCGAGTTCTACGAAAAGCCAACGTCAATCCGAAAGCGTAAAGCGGCAGCTGCGGTAAAGCGGTACGCGAAAAAAGTACAAAGAGAATCAAGAAAGATGGAGCGGCTCTACTAGGCAGAGTCCCTTAGCGGGCTATGGCCCTCATAGCCTCGTTACCGTTCAACACAGTCTCCGAACGTCGCCGCTCGTCTTGGCACACCCCTGAGTCGTCCTTCTCCTGAACCATCGAGGCGTTTTATGTCAGAATCCCTAAAAGTTCGGCTGCAAAACGATGTAAAAGATGCCATGCGGGCACGCGCCAAGCAAACCTTGGGCACCCTGCGCTTAATCATGGCCGAGTTGAAGCGACGTGAAGTTGATGAAAGGATAGAATTGTCTGACCAGGATGTGATGTTGATCCTTGAGAAGATGGTGAAACAAAGAAGAGATTCCTTGAGCCAGTATTTGGCTGCAGACCGTCAGGATCTGGCTGACCAAGAGCAGTTCGAGCTTGACTTGATCGCGCAATACTTGCCTGAACCCTTGTCTGATGAAGCGGTTTTAGCGCTCATTGAAGAAGCTATTGAGGCCGCGGGCGCGCGCGAGATGTCGAAAATGGGCCAGGTAATGGGCTCGGTTAAAAACCGGGCGCAGGGCCGGGCCGACATGGCGAAGGTTGGCCAACTGGTCAAGGCGCAATTAAGTCAGGGTTAGCTTGCGAATCCACAAGGCCCCTGCCACACTTCTTAGCCTTTAAAGTGTATTGGCATCGCGGTGATCCCTCCTACTTTTATTGATGAGCTTCTTGCCCGAACCGATATCGTTGAGATTATCGAGTCCCGGGTCGCACTGAAGAAAACAGGCCAAAATTTCTCCGGCCTGTGCCCGTTTCATCAAGAAAAATCCCCTAGTTTCTCTGTGAGTCAGGAAAAACAGTTCTATTACTGTTTCGGTTGTCAGGCGTCCGGGTCGGCGTTGAAATTTTTAATGGAATTTGACCGCATGGATTTTTTGTCCGCGGTCGAATCCCTTGCGGCTCGCTTGGGGTTGGCAGTGCCAAACGATGCCTCAAGCGAGGATCGTGAGGCCGTGGAACAGCGTAAGTTGATCTTTGACACCCTCACGGACGCCAAAGATTTTTATAAACAACAGCTTCGATCGAACCCCCAGCGTGGACGCGCAGTTGATTATTTAAAACAGAGAGGCCTGACGGGGGAAGTCGCGAATCGGTTTGAAATTGGCTTCGCGCCGCCGGGTTGGCAGAATTTGTTGGGGTCAAAGCCTGAATCGTCAAGCTATCTGAGTCGTCTCTTAGACGCGGGTCTCGTGGTGACCCAAGATGCCGAGGATAAACGCTACGATCGCTTTCGGGATCGGGTGATGTTTCCGATTCGGGATCTTCGTGGCCGAACCATCGCTTTTGGCGGTCGGGTGATCGGTGACGGCAAGCCAAAGTATTTGAACTCACCCGAAACGGCAGTGTTTCATAAAGGGCGAGAGCTCTATGGTTTATTCGAGGCCCGTCGAAGCCAGAAAAAGTTGTCAAGGTTGCTGGTTGTCGAGGGTTACATGGACGTGGTGGCGTTGGCGCAAAACCAAATTGAGTTCGCGGTTGCAACCTTGGGTACGGCGACATCGGATGAACATATCCAAAGAATGTTTCGTCAGGTCTCAGAGATTGTTTTTTGTTTTGACGGTGATGCTGCTGGCCGGCGTGCTGCTTGGAAAGCAATGCTGACGGTCCTGCCGCATTTAAGCGATGGTCGAAGCGCGCGGTTCATGTTTCTGCCGGATGGTGACGACCCCGACTCATTGGTAAGGCGGATTGGGCAAGTGGCGTTTCTTGCGCAGCTGGCGGCGTCACACTCGGTTGCTGACTGGCTCTTTGAAAAGCTGGCGCAAGATTTAAAAGAAAACGGCCTTGATCCGAATGGGATTGCCGGTAAAGCGGCTCTGAGCAAAGACGCAATGCCGTTGATTAATTTAATGCCGGAAGGCGTGTTTCGGCAGCTCATGATAGATGCCCTCTCGCAGAATACGGGTTTGTCGACCCAAAGACTCCAAGATGTAACGGAAAGATACGACAGCTCGCTCGAAAGCGTGGATCAAGATGCTCGGCCACGGTATGAAGAGGCGACTCCCGAGGTTCAAAATGCCCGGGCGTCGGATACGATGACTAGTGCGAGTCTGGATCCTGCATTATCACTGCTGATTCTCCAGCCGGAGCTGGCCTTTGAGTTTGAGGTCGACGCCTTTGAATGCTTAACGCGCGGAGATCAAGACCAGTTGCTTCGGGCTATTGCCTTGGGTGTGCATGCAGGAAGCTTGAGCTCTCCGGGCGAGATTCTCGCGAAGTTCAGTGGTAAACCGGAGCAGGGATTTTTAAAAAAAGCGTTTGAATACAAGCCTTTACTAGGAACAGAGCACCTTAAAGACGAGTTTATTGGGCTTATGAACAGCAAGTTCAAACGCTATAGCCAGCAGGACGGACGGGCCCAGATCGACGCATTATTGCAAAAACCGCCATCGCAATTGTCTGAAGATGAGCGTGGGCTAATTCGGCAGTATTTTTCAAAGGCGCCGGCTGGCGATGACCCATCATTAATCCCATGAATTTTCTACCATTCTAGGGCAGCTTGCTCTGGTCTGGACTGGCTAAACGCCCAAGACGACCCTATACTGATTTGCTCCTTTGGGGGGATGAAGTGAAAGAGGGGTGTTATGGCCAGCGTTCTTGCTCAAAAACAATCAAGGTTAAAGAAACTCATTGCGCTCGGTAGAGAGCAGGGGTACCTCACGTATTCTGAGGTGAACGACCATCTACCAGACGATATTTCGGATCCGGAACAGATCGAAGACATCATCGGCATGATCAACGACATGGGGATCATGGTTTCTGAAATGGCGCCAGAGGCCGACGATTTGATGGTCGAAGCCGACGTCACGGATGATCTGGCCGCAGATGAGGCCGCGGCGGTGCTCGTGGCCGTTGAAAACGAAACAGGACGCACAAGCGATCCGGTTCGCATGTATATGCGAGAAATGGGCACAGTTGATTTGCTGACCCGTGAGGGTGAAATTGAAATCGCCAAACGGATCGAAGAAGGAATACGAGATGTGCTCGATGCGGCATCGGGATTCCCTGGCGTTGTTGAGCGCATCCTGAGCCGCTATCAAGAAACCCAACAAGAAGACGGTAAGCTGATTGATTTGATCATCGGCTTTTTAGATCCTGCTGAGCATGTCGCGCCCGCAGCCCAAGTCGTGCCGGGAGAGACCAAAGACGAAGATGCGGCTGAAGTCGATAACGGGCCTGATGCAGAGCTGGCAGCAGAACGGTTCGCGATCTTAGAAAAACAGCTGGCCAAAACGACTCGTTCAATAAAACGCAATGGCCGTCAATCTGATGCGGCGCAGAAAGAAATTGCAGCGTTAGCGGTTGCCTTCCAGTACTTCAAGTTTATTCCGAAAGAGTACGAACGAATTATTACCGAGGTCAAAGCCCCGCATCAAGAAATCCGCCGCTCGGAACGTCAGATCGTTGCACTCTGTGTTCGTCAGGCTGGCATGAGTCGAAAAGCGTTTATGGATGCCTTTCCGGGCAATGAATGTGACTTAAAGTGGGCGGGCAAACAAATCAAAGCCGGCGTCAGTAAGTTAAAGGGCGTTCAGGATGAAGTGGTCCGGGCTCAAAAACGGATTGTCAGTATTTCAGAGGCGGCGGGCCTGACGGTTGCCGATTTGAAGGACCTGAATCGCCGGCTATTTATTGGCGAAGCGAAAGCGCGTCGTGCGAAGAAAGATATGGTTGAGGCCAATCTTCGTCTGGTGATTTCAATTGCGAAGAAATATACCAACCGGGGTTTGCAGTTTTTAGACCTGATCCAAGAAGGTAATATTGGGTTGATGAAAGCCGTCGATAAATTCGAGTATCGTCGGGGCTATAAATTCTCGACCTATGCGACTTGGTGGATTCGTCAAGCAATCACCCGATCAATCGCCGACCAAGCAAGAACCATTCGAATCCCCGTGCATATGATCGAAACGATCAATAAATTGGCCCGGATCTCTCGGCAAATGCTACAGGAGATGGGGCGGGACCCGACGCCGGAAGAACTGGGTGTCCGCATGGAAATGCCGGAAGAAAAGGTGCGTCGCGTGCTAAAAATTGCCAAGGAGCCGATCTCCATGGAAACGCCGATTGGCGATGACGACGATTCCTCTTTAGGCGATTTTCTGGGCGAGGACGCCAATGGGGATGCGGCCGCCGTGGGCGCGCCTTTGGACGTTGCAACAGAGGAAGGCTTGCGGGATGCCACCCGTAATATCTTGGCAGGCTTAACAGCCAGAGAAG
>Ga0208972_1000948_pt1 | contig 10390 bp, 8 predicted proteins | sample AOAMet_48_BLW_10_2_FD_188232 | JGI IMG/M metagenome (GOLD analysis project Ga0208972, IMG submission 188232) | Ammonia-oxidizing marine microbial communities from Monterey Bay, California, USA - CAN11_48_BLW_10 (SPAdes) | ecosystem: Environmental > Aquatic > Marine > Intertidal zone | place...
ATCTTCAATATTAATGTTTGCAGATAATAAAATAAATAAAATAGAAATTAATAGTACACTCAAAGATTCTTTAAAATAGAGTAACTCTTTTAAATTTGCTAGGTTACCATTTCCTAAAACCATACCCATAACCACCACGGCCAATAAACCAGATTCATGAGCAAAAATTTCTGACAGTACAAAAACCAATAGGACCGCTGATAAAGCAACTACGTTTAATAAATAATGTGGAATTAATTTTTTATTAATCGAAAAAGCAAGTGCATGTGCGAAAGTAAATCCGAAAGTAGTTCCAAACAGTAAAATTTTACCAAACTCAATCAAGGCTGTTTTTGTAAAAGCGCCTCCTCCTCCAACGCTTATGAACTCGAAAACTAAAACAGCTACTAATGCTCCTATGGGATCAATTAAAATCCCCTCCCATTTCAACACCGTAGAAATATCTTTTTTTAATGGAATGTTTCTTAAAATTGGCGTTATTACTGTAGGTCCTGTTACGATAATTAATCCTGAAAATAGAAAAGAAAGTTCCCATCCAAGATCAAAAATATAATGTGCCACGACTCCTGCTCCAAAAAAAGTAATTGCAGAACCTAAAGTAATGAGTTTTGTAATTACAGGTCCTACATTCTTAATTTCACTTCTTTTTAAGGTCAACCCTCCTTCAAAAAGAATAATACTTATGGCTAATGAAACAAAATAGTACAAACCATCTCCTGGAAAAAGTCCTTTTTCTCCATTCCAAATTGGTTCTATCCATTTTCCACCATCATCACTTAAATACTCGGCAGCAATAGGACCTACCAACAAACCGATTAATAATAGAGGTAAAATTGCCGGAATTTTTAACTTCCATGCAACCCATTGAGCTACGATTCCTAAAATAATAATTCCAGCTAATTCTAACATTTATTTCAATATATTCGTTTAATATGTAAATTTAAGAATGTTTACGCATCAATAAAAAAAATATATTAATTTTTTTATTGTAAAGTTCCCTATATTGTGCCTATTACTTGACCTTTAAACTTTTTTATTTTTGAAAAAATTTGATAAATTATTAATAGGTATTGCATTTTCACCAAACTTAAAATCGAATATTTTTGAGGCTGTTAGGCTGGCGAATATGTTTGACGCTGAATTAGTTGGAGTTCATGTTGGCACAAAATCTGATGAAAAAAAAACAGCTTTAAAGGCTCTTTTATCAGAAGCAAATCCACTCAAAAAACCTTTCAAAGCTATTTGGAAAGAGGGAAATCCTGTAAATGTAATTCTTGAAACGACCATTTCAGAAAAAATTGACTTACTTATTCTTGGAGCAATTCAAAAAGAAAACTTATTTAAATACTATGTAGGTTCTATTGCCAGAAAAATTACAAGAAAAGCACCTTGTTCTGTTTTATTACTAATTAAGCCCTCTATTGTTAGAGTTGCCTGTAAGCATATTGTGGTTAATGGTTTACAAGAAGAAAGAACCGAGGAAACCATCAAAACAGCTTTTACAGTTTCTAATTTTTTACAATGCAATAAAATTACTATCGTGGAAGAAGTGAGTCAATCAGAATTACACGTAAAAGTGAGTGACGACAAATCTTTGCGAAAAGCTAATATTGCAAAAGAAAGATTAAGCACGCGGGAAGACCAACGAGTAAAACATATTTTGGAAACCATAAACAACAAAAACATAACCGTAAAAACTCAGAGTATTTTTGGAAAAAGAGGATACTCTATTGGGCATTATGCAAAAGTAAAAAGAGCAGATTTATTGATAATGAATGCTCCCAACAAACTTGGTTTTTTTGATAGAATTTTTCCACATGATATTGAGTACATTTTATCTGAATTACCAACAGATGTATTAATTGTAAAGTAAATGACTAAAAAAAATACTTTTAAAACTTTTTTAAGTGATATTCCACAAAACCTTTTTTCAGGTTTTGTAGTTTCATTAATAGCCCTTCCCCTTGGATTGGGTTTAGCTTTGGCTTCAGGCGCACCTCCTATTTCTGGGATTATTGCAGCCATAGTTGGGGGTATTGTTGTTTCATTAATCGGAGGCTCTCACGTGACCATTACAGGACCAGGAAATGGTTTAGTAGTCGTTATTCTTGCGGCTATTACCACGCTTGGAGATGGCAATATGCAAGAAGGATTTTTATTTACTTTGGCGGCAATTGTCATCTCAGGAATCATCATGATAATTCTCGGCTTTTTAAGAATGGGTTCTTTAGGTGATTTCTTTCCAGGATCAGCAATACAAGGGATGTTGGCTGCTATAGGTATTGGAATTTTTGCCAAACAAATTCATGTTATGTTTGGAAATTTAAATGCCAAAGGAAGCATTATTGATTTACTAATTCAGATACCCGAAGGAATTATAAATTTAATTAAAACAAATGATTTGAGTATCTTGTATGCAGGCTCAATAGGAATCATAAGTTTACTAATTATGATTTTTTATAGTAAAATTAGAAATCGGTATTTTCAGTTGATACCAGCTCCTATGTGGATTGTAGTTTTAAGTGTAGGAATGTATTATTATTTTGATTTAGTTTCTTCATCAGCCTATCCTATTGATAAAAGTTTGCTAATCGCTTTACCCGATGACATCCTGTCGAATTTTGCCTTTCCTAATTTTTCAAAAATATACGATGCTGACTTTTTAAATGCAGTACTCGCCATTACATTAATTGCAAGTATAGAAAGTTTATTAAGTATTAAAGCTGTAGATAAATTAGACCCCTTAAAAAGAAGATCAAACGTAAATAAAGATATTCGCGCTCTGGGGTTAGCAACTGTAATTAGTGGTTTTTTAGGAGGACTAAATGTGGTTACTGTAATTGCAAGAAGCTCTGTAAATGTAAATAACAAGGGAACAAACAGATCCGCTAATTTTTTTCACGCTAGCTTTTTGGTTGTTTTTATTTTATTATTTGCAACTGAATTACGAAAAATACCACTACCGGCTTTAGCAGCAATATTGGTATATACTGGATACAAATTAGCATCTCCAGAAAACATTAAAAAGGTATTTCTAATTGGTTCAGAACAATTAATTATTTTTTCAATTACCTTATTAACAACAATCGTAACAAGTCTAATTTCTGGTATAATCGTTGGAATTCTAGTTACTTTTATCATTCATATTATTATAAACAAAAATATTCTCTTGTTTATTAAAAACATCTTAAAACCAAATGTTTTAATGTTTAAAGAAGAAGGAAAATATTATGTTAGTGTTCAAAATTTTTCGAGTTTTTTAAACTACACAAAGCTGAAAACAAAGCTCGATCAAATACCCGAATCTGAAGAAGCCATTATCGACTTTTCGTTGTGTGATTTTGTCGACCATTCGGTAATGGAAAACATGAACAACTATTCTGAATCGTTCACTCGAAAAGGGGGGCATTTTGAAGTGATTGGTTTAGACGACTCTAAACCTGGAAGCGAGCATCCATTTGCTTTACGTAAAATACTTCCAAGACAAATTATTCTAAAAGATGGATATTTAACAAAAAGACAAAAATCCATTCAGAATATTAGTGAAGAAATGCAATGGAAGTATGATGCTTTTTCTGCAAGAGAAATGGAAGAACTTCCTAGCTTTGGATATTTTAAAACACGAAAAATTAACAAAGTTTCTAATGTACTCTCTAATGAAAATTGCACCATCTTTGATGTTCAGTTTTCTGAAGGAGAAATGATTGCTAAACAAGTAATTAAAGCAACAATGTTACATATTCACCCGCTAAAACCTGTTCCAGATTTTACACTTGACAGAGAGGGAATTTTTGAATATATATTAGATTTTGCAGGGTATACAGATATCAACATAGACAAGCATCGAGATTTTAGCAAACGTTTTTATTTAGCTGGAAAAAATGAAGAAAAGATTAGAAATTTTTTTACAAATGAATTAATTTTGTTTTTTGAAAGTAACAAACAGTATCATATAGAAGCTTCGCAAAACGGACTTTTAGTAATAGGTCATGAACGCTTATCAAGCGTTAAAGAAATGAAAGCCCTTGCCTACTTTGGAATGGGATTGCAACAAACAATATAATTAGTATGCTTGGATTACAATTTGAAACCAAAACTTCTTGGGCAGAAATTGCCAAAGATGATTTACAGCAAATCTTAACAGACCATGCCTTTTTAGAACAAAAAGCGGCCTCAAATGCAGTTTCTATTATCATTAACTATTCTGAAGAAACAGCGTTAGTTAAGGAAATGAGTACTATTGCAATTGAAGAAATGCAGCACTTTAAAATGGTGCATTTGTTAATGGTAAAACGAGGATTCGTTTTAGGAAGAGAGCAAAAAAATGACTACGCTATTCGATTGCAAAAGTTCTTTAACAAGACAAAGAACCGAACCGATGCATTGATACAAAGATTGTTAGTTGCCGCATTAATAGAAGCAAGAAGTTGTGAACGTTTTAAAGTGTTTGCTGAAAATATGGAAGACGAAGAATTGTCTAAATTTTATACTAATTTAATGGTTTCTGAAGCAAACCACTACACTGTCTTTTTAAAGTTTGCACGCGAATATCAAGACAGAGAAATCGTTGATCAAAAATGGAATGCATTGGTTGCTTTTGAAGCAGAAATGATGAAAGAACGAGGCAATTCGGCCAAAATACACGGCTAAAAGCTCCGTTTTTTATAAAACTATTTAACTTTGAAATGAATTTAAAAAATGTTCTCAAAAGAAGAAGCGGTAAGATTACGTAAAGATTTTTGGACTAGTTTTGGCAAATCGTTTCCAAAAAAATGGTTGTTGTATAATACAAAGATAAAAGGATTCTCTTTTAAATTTGTTGCAGACAGAAAAAAAGCCCTTGTAAGTTTAGATATTGAAAATCCCGATGAGTTAGTTAACCTCCTCTATTTTGACCAACTTATTTCTCTAAAAACATTATTACAAAATGAGCTTCCAAAAATTGTTTTTAATAGCGAATATGAATTAGAAAACGGAAAAAAAATTCATAGAATATATGTACCTTTTGAGGGTGATTTTAGTATTTATAATAAAAACACTTGGAGAGACTGCTTCGAATTTTTTGAACATACAATGGCGAAGTTTGAAGTTTTTTACTTTGAATATGAAGACTTTATAAAAAACATATAAATTTAAACTGTACCCCTTTGATTATAAAAAAAAAGGACTCTTTTATTTATCTAAATTTAAATAAAATGGTTATTATACATAATTAACCGGTGTATATTTGTACTATGATTAAAAATGACACTATAATAGCTTTAGCGACCCCCTCTGGGGTTGGAGCAATATCTGTAATTAGACTTTCTGGTGAAAAGTCTATCGAGATTGTAGCAGCTTTTTTCAATCCTATAAAAAAAGGAAAAATACTTAACAATCAAAAATCACACACCATTCATTTAGGGCACATTGTAAATAATGAGACTCTTTTAGATGAAGTTTTAGTAAGCGTTTTTAAAAATCCGAAATCTTATACAGGAGAAAACGTCGTAGAAATATCATGTCATGGTTCTAGCTTTATACAACAAGAAATCATACAATTATTTTTAAAGAATGGTTGTAGAATGGCCGACAATGGTGAATTTACGATGCGTGCTTTTTTAAATGGTAAAATGGATTTATCTCAAGCGGAAGCTGTTGCAGATGTGATTGCTTCAAACTCTGCCGCAAGTCACCAAATAGCCATTCAACAAATGCGCGGTGGTATTACAAATACATTAAAAGAATTGAGAGGTCAATTACTAGATTTTGCAGCATTAATTGAATTAGAGCTTGATTTTTCTGGAGAAGATGTTGAGTTTGCTGACAGAACAAAATTCAAAAACTTAGTCACAAAAATCACCCTGGTCTTAAAACAACTGATTGATTCTTTTTCATTTGGGAATGCATTGAAAAACGGAATCCCTGTTGCCATTATAGGTGAGCCAAATGTTGGAAAATCGACGCTCTTAAATTCACTTTTAAATGAGGAAAAAGCCATTGTTTCAGACATTGCAGGGACTACAAGAGATGCCATTGAAGATGAAATTATTATCGATGGAGTTGCTTTTCGATTCATAGACACTGCAGGAATTAGAGAAACAAAAGATATAATAGAAAACATCGGTATTAAAAAAGCCTATGAAAAAGCAGACAATGCTCAATTGATACTATTTTTAATTGATGCAAATAAATACAACCATTCTAAGAATACCTTTTTATCAGAAATTGAAACCATCAACACTCGTTTTCCAAATAAACGAGTACTAGTCATCGCAAATAAAATAGATACACTCTCTGATACTGATATTAACTTACTTCAGGAAGAAATTAATCATTTAATTCTATTATCAGCAAAAAACACAATTGGCATAGAGGCTTTAAAGACTGAATTAACCTCTCTTGTCAATATAGGAGCTTTAAGTAATAATGAAACCATCGTTACGAACTCTCGCCATTTCGAGGCTTTAAATAATGCATTGACAGCTATTTTATCTGTACAACAAGGCATTGATTTGGAAATTTCAACTGATTTATTTTCTATTGATATTCGAGAATGTTTACGTCATTTAGGAAATATTACCGGAGAATATGATGTCGACAAAGATATCTTAGGTCATATTTTTTCTAACTTTTGTATCGGAAAATAAATGACAAGTCTAGACATCATTGGAACATTTTCTATCATGGGTAGTAATCAAGATGCCAATGAAAATTGGTACAAAGGAAAACTCGACTTATCATTAGATCAAAACAATAGAATTATTGCCAAATGGACAATCAATGGTAATCAAGAACAATTTGGGACTGGCTTCTTTAAAAATAATATTCTTGTCATTCAATTTAATTATAAAGATATTGAAGACAAAAACCATAAAGGAATTGTTGTATACAAATGCTTAAACAAAAATATTTTAGAAGGCTTTTGGTCGGAGGAACTAGGGAATCCTAATTATTTGGGAATAGAAAATTGTTTTAGGATTAGAAAAACAATTTTAAATTAATGAATTTAAAATCCCAAGCTCCAAAATTACTAGTTTCTATTTCACATCAATAGTATAAAAAGTATTCGGTTACACGAGAATTGATTCACCTTTTTCCAAGAAAAAAAAATTTCGGATACTATTCCCCCTGCTTAAACCTAGATAACATTTAAAATTTGTGTGGATTTTGACTTTTAAAAATAACCATTCAATAAAAATTTCTCAATTTCACTAATTTTAAAATATTTAGTACTAGCTCTCCATATAATCTCTTGATTATTTTTATTTTGTTTCTTTTATAAAATAATGGACTTTGTTTCATCTAACATATGTGTTTTTTAAAGGCTCCACAATTTAAATGTAATTGATAGTGAATCAATTATTTATAAAATTATTTACATAAAATACAAACCTCAATATTTTTTTATTTGCTAAGAAATTATTAAATTTGATTGAAAAGAAAAAAAAATTAAACTATGAAAAGTTACATTGCAATTATAGCAATGACCACGCTACTATATACAAATGCCCAAAATCATCGGTCATCTGTTGATCCTACTTCAACTTCAATGAATGGTCAAAACAACACTGCAACTGGGTATTTTACTTTACATTATAATAATACAGGGGTAGGTAATTCTGCAACGGGGATTTATAGTCTCCATAATAACATTTCAGGATCTTACAATAGCGCTATTGGGTATCATTCTTTAATTTCTAACATTTCAGGGTCTTATAATACCGCTAATGGGTATCAATCTTTATATTATAACAATATGGGATCTTATAATACCGCATCTGGGAATCAGGCTTTATATTATAACTACAATGGAACATATAATACAGCTGTTGGTCATCAGGCTTTATTTAATGTCCAAAATGGAAGTTATAATTCCGCTTATGGTCCTTTTGCTTTATGGAATTTCTACAATGGATATTATAATACCGCAAATGGTAATAACGCTTTATTTTATCTCCAAACAGGAAATTTTAATTCCGCAACTGGAGATGGGGCTATAATGAACCTCCAGAATGGATCTGAAAATACTGGGTTAGGTTCTGGTACGCAGACAAGTGGAGTTAATGCTAATAATCAAACAATTATTGGTTCTAATGCTGTTGGGCAAGCAGATAATTCGGTGGTTCTTGGTAATGAAAATGTAACCGCAATTTATATGGGACAAGATTCAGGTGCTATTGTGTATGCTGGAGGATTAAATATTGATGGAATGGCAATTACTTCTTCAGAGCTAAACTTATTAAGTGGGATCACAACTATAGGTTCAGGAATCGTATCTACAGTCACAGAAAATGACAATATTGGAGTTAGACTATCTACTTCTTCAACTGAAAATCACGGAAATATAGGATCCAATGCCGTTGATTTAAGTTTTTCAAGTTCTTCAAGCGAAACAAAGGGAGCTACTGGAGATAATTCTTTTGCTTCAGGATTGAATACAACCGCAAGTGGAAATGTTTCTTCAGCTATTGGAATCAATACAATCGCTAGTGATTATAGTTCTTTTGCAATAGGTCAATACAACAATTCACTTTCATCAATTACTACAAACGGTAATGCAACAGCTTTTGATCTCAACAATACTGCCTTTGTCATTGGAAATGGAACTGCATCTGATGCAAAATCTGATGCTTTTAAAGTACTATTTAATGGAGATGCTACAATTGGTAAGGATTTAACAATAAAAGGAGATATACTCGTTTCATCGGATGCAAAACTAAAAACAAATATCGCATCACTTGGTTCTACGTTAGCAAAGCTGCTACTTTTAGATGGTAAGACCTACACCATGAAAAAAGATGGCAAACAAAAAATAGGCGTATTGGCTCAAGATATTCAAAACGTATTTCCAGAACTTGTTAGTCAAGATGATGATAAAATGTTAGCGGTAAACTATCAAGGACTGATTCCTATTCTTATTAACGCTTTGAAGGAGCAAGATGCTAAAATTTCAAGATTAGAGCAATTAACAAAAGAATTAATTACGAATGAATAACCCTTTCAAATCATTTATTTAGGAACTCCAGCTTTATAGATCTCCGCCTCAGAATTCGTTTGAATTTTATATGCTGTGTTGGGTTTGATAACAATAGATTGTCCTTTTTCTAAAAAAAAAGCATTTTTATTTTCTATCACAGTTGCTGAACCCTTCATAGCTATTAAAATTTCTATAGAATTAGACACAGAACGATGAGATGTAGAAGAATTCAACTCAATTTTACTCATTTCAAAATCTTTAGTAGTGGTTTTATACACAACCTCACCATTACTTTTATTTTGATTTCCATGTAAAATAGCAGGAATGGTCTCTTCAAATTTGGTGTTTCTTATAAGCTCTTCAACATCAATATGTTTACTCGTTAAGCCACCTCTGAGGACGTTGTCAGAATTTGCCATTAACTCCATATTTTTTCCTTCTAAATAGGCATGAGGCAAACCTGCATCTTGAAAAATAGCCTCTCCTTTTGATAATTTTAGGATATTAAAAAAAAAGATAGAGAATATTCCTTTATCTAAGTTTTGAACGTCTTTGTCTGCTAAAGATTTAGCTGCCCAATATGCTGGAGCAGATTTTTCTATTTCGTTCGCTGTAAATTTTGGATAAATTCTATCCATTAAGGGCCTAAGTATATTATTTACCTCCTCTTGCGAAAACTCCATCACTTTCTTATATAAACCTAAATAGCCTTCTGATAAAAACGTTTTTAATAAAAAATACAACTCTTTTGTTTCTTGTAAGTTTTTGATCAGTTTCGACCTCTCTAAAAAGCCATGTAACAACCAAAAATCACTTAGGGCAACCATAATTTCTGGTTTGTGGTTTTGATCTTTATAATTTCTATGATTTGCGGTTAATGGAATCCCTTTAATATTTTCAAGTTCATATCCTTTTTTGGCAGCTTCTTTGGTTGGATGCACTTGTATAGAAAGCATTTTATGCACGTCAAGTACCTTAAAGAGGTAGGGTAATGTTCCAAAATGTGGCTCCGAATCCTTACTTAAATATTCATTTAAAAAGACATCTAAGGGAATCTTTTTTTGTTGAACCTTAACCAATGAAGGCGCTTTTAAATGAGCTCCTAACCAATATTCTGCATAGGTTATATTTGTAGGGTTCTTTTCAGAAATTAAATTTGGAATAAAACTTTTTCCACCCCAATCATAATGTTGAATGACTCCTTCTATTCGAAAAATATTCTTATCTAAACTTTCCATGATTGCAAGCTTTCTTTAATTAAAAATAAAGATATTCATTTTTAATGAAGGATAACTTTATAACATAAAAAAAACGCTCAAAATAAATTTTGAGCGTTAGAAATAATAATATTTTATGAACAAAACGAACTATAGGAGCATCATCACTTGCTTGAGATGAATCCTCTTCAGGTTCATCCTCATCATTACTAAT
>Ga0208972_1000967_pt1 | contig 10307 bp, 7 predicted proteins | sample AOAMet_48_BLW_10_2_FD_188232 | JGI IMG/M metagenome (GOLD analysis project Ga0208972, IMG submission 188232) | Ammonia-oxidizing marine microbial communities from Monterey Bay, California, USA - CAN11_48_BLW_10 (SPAdes) | ecosystem: Environmental > Aquatic > Marine > Intertidal zone | place...
TACTTTTCCAATTCAGAGAAAAACCTTTTGAGTGAAGAAGAATTCCTAGATAAAATAGTTTAATCTTTACTTTATAAATTAGCCATAGAAATTTTATATAAAAATGTTTAACAATAAAAAATGAAAAATAAACAATTTATTAAGTACATGACTTTAATATTGCTATCCTTAGGTGTTTTCTATGGATGTAGTTCAGACCCTCAAGAAGAGGCTTCCGATATTACAGATACCTTTTACAATACAAGTAGTTTACTTTCTATGTTTGATAATGTTGCTGCCATTTCTTATTCGGTAAGTGGTTCTACGGTAACTTTTACTACAACAGACTTACCAAACCATACGAGTCCCTATTGGGATGCTTCAAGCCCTTTATATGAAGACTACAACGGATTAAATTCAAATTGGAATCAAAACCCAGGTTCTATCGGAGAACAGCAGATAACTTTTACAATGACTTTAAGACCTGCAGAAGCATTAAATAAAACAGCAACACCAATGGGACCGATTGGGATTTCTAGAAACGGTGTTGTTTTTTTTAATCAATATGCAGCGGGTGGAGCTCCACTAACAGGAGAAATTAATTCGTTTGATCAATGGTTAGGGCATCCAGCAAATACAACTTATCACTACCATATCGAGCCTAAATATTTAACAGAAACCTATGGTGCTGAGGCTTTTTTAGGGTTACTTTCAGACGGTTTTCCAGTCTATGGACCTTTGGAGAACGGGGCAACAATTACTAATGCAGATTTAGATGATTACCATGGGCATACTTCTGCAACTTCAGATTTTCCAAATGGTATTTATCATTATCATATTACTAATGAAGATCCTTATTTAAATGGAAACGGTTTCTTTGGAACGGCAGGATCTATAACGAGATAAGGTTGAAGAAAATAATATGCTTTCTGTTTAGTGCTACAATCCTCATTTCTTGCCAATTCAAAAAGCAAGAAAAGAAGATTTCTGATTCTAAGAATACCATTGTTATTCCGAATGTAGAAAAAGATCAGGGTATTGTTGAGTTTGAATTGATAAATGGTATTTTACTTTTTAAAAAAAAGCCCTATTCTGGAATTATCAACGAGTTTTATTCTAAAGGGAGCATAAAAACAAAATCTGAATATTATCAAGGGAAGCGACAGGGGTTTTATAATGGTTGGTATGTAAACGGAAATAAATGGTTTGAGCGTTTTTATACTAATGGGTTGAAGTCTCAGGTACATCGTGGTTGGTATTTAATGGGGAATCAAAAGTTTGAATATCATTTTAATACAATTGGACTGTATGATGGCAGTGTTAAAGATTGGTATGAATCTGGAATATTATCCAAGCATTTTAATTTTGTTGATGGAGTAGAAGAAGGGAGTCAGAAAATGTGGAGCTTTTCTGGCAAAATTACAGCTAACTTTTATACAGTAAACAATGATAGACACGGTTTAATTGGACTTAAAAAATGTATAAGTGTTACTCATAAAAATGAATAAAATGATTAAAAAAACACTATTTCTGATTTTACTGTCAACTTGTTTTGCATGTAAAAATGAGTTTACAGTCGATAAGTCTAAAACACTTCCTTTTTATAATTCAGCAGCATTTACTCCAGAATGGATTTCAGAAAATGATATTAATTATTCTAAAATTCATAAGATTGATTCGTTTGAGTTTACAAATCAAAATGGTTATAAAATAACGAATAAGACTTTTGAAGGTAAAATTTATATTGCTGATTTTTTCTTTACAACATGCCCAAGTATCTGTCCAATTCTAGCAAATAATATGGCAATTATTCAAGAGTTTTATAAAGATGATAATTCTATTTTATTACTATCACATACTGTAATGCCTCAAATAGATTCTGTAACGAAAATTAAAGAATATGCCATTGAAAAAGGAGCAATAGATGAAAAATGGCATCTAATAACTGGAGATAGAGATCATATTTACAACATCGCAAGAACCTCTTATTTTACCGATGAGAATTTTAAAAAGACAAAAAATGAAAGTGAATTTATACATACAGAAAATTTTATTTTAGTAGATGTAAAAGGACGAATTCGAGGGGTTTATAACGGTACTTTAGGTGTCGATATTTTGCGACTTAAACGTCATATAAAAATCTTAAAGCAAGAGCTCTAAAACTTCTTAAGCAATTACATTCACTTCAATTTCTAAAGGAATTTTGAACTTTTTAAGTACTGTTTTCTGAATTTTTTCAGCAAGTTGAAAAACCTCATTACCAGTTGCATTTCCATAATTTACTAAAACCAAGGCTTGTTTTTCGTGTACGCCAGCATCTCCATAACGTTTTCCTTTAAAGCCACTCTGTTCTACTAGCCATCCAGCAGGAACTTTGATTTTGGTTTCAGAAACGGGATAGTTTGGAATTGTTGGATTTTCTTTTTGCAGTCTTAGAAACTGTATTTTAGAAATTACAGGATTTTTAAAGAAACTACCACTATTGCCAATTTCTTTAGGGTCGGGTAATTTAGATTTTCTAATGGAAATGACGGCATCAGAAATATTTTTTAATGTTGGAGTTTTAATTTTATGAAGAGCCAATTCATTTTCAATAGCCCCATAAGAGGTTGTTAATTGATGCTTTTTTGTGGTTAACTTAAAAGAAACGGAAGTCAAGATGTATTTTCCTTTCACTTCATTTTTAAAAATTGAATTTCGATATCCAAAATTACAGGCTTCGTTTGAAAAAGAAACCAATTTATTTGTTTCAATCTCTAATGCCTCCACCTTTGTGATGGTGTCTTTTACTTCTACGCCGTAGGCACCAATATTTTGAATTGGGCTGGTGCCAACATTTCCAGGAATTAACGATAAGTTTTCGAGGCCTCCATAATTTTCAGCAATACACCATAGCACAAATTTATGCCAGTTTTCGCCCGAATTTACCGTTATATAAACGGCATCTTCTTCTTCACTATCTATGGAAGTTCCTTTGATATCTATATGAACAACAAGTCTATCAATGTCTTTAGTTAAAAGCATATTGCTTCCACCAGAAATTAAGAAAAAATCTTTTTCTATTTTTAAAAGTTGCTGCAATTCATAAAAAGAAGTAATCGAAACAAAGCGTCTGGCTTTTACATCAATACCAAAAGTGTTGTATGCTTTCAACGATATGTTTTCTTGAATAGTCAATTAACTTGGATATTGTTTTAAGGCTTCTTTTAAAATTTCAACTGAACGAATTAAATCTTTCTGATTTAAAACATAGGCGATTCTAACTTGATTTTTTCCTTCACCAGGTGTTGAGTAAAATCCGCTTGCAGGGGCAACCATTAATGTTTCTTTATTAGATTCGAATGTTTCTAACATCCATTGAGCAAAATGATCTGCATCTTTTACAGGCAATTCAGCAACACAATAAAAAGCACCTTTGGGGTTTGCTACTTTTACACCGTTAAGATTTTCCAATTCAGAAATTAACGTATTTCTTCTTTCTACATACTCTTCAATAACATCATCAAAATAACTTTGAGGTGTATCTAAAGCTGCTTCGCTGGCAATTAATGCATAAGTAGGTGGACTCAGTCTTGCTTGTGCAAACTTAATCGCTGTGGCAATAAATTGCTTGTTTTTTGAAACAATACAACCAATTCTTGCGCCACACATACTATATCGTTTCGATACCGAATCAATTACAATTGCATGTTCATCTAATCCTTCCAAAGAAAGTACTGAGGTATGCTTCAATCCGTCATAGGTAAACTCTCTATAAACTTCATCGGCAATTAAATACAAATCATGTTTTAAAACGGTCTGCTTTAACTTTTCTATTTCTGCTTCTGAATACAAGTATCCTGTTGGATTCCCTGGATTACAGATTAAGATTGCTTTTGTTTTTTTTGTAATTAACTTCTCAAAATCTTCAATTTTTGGCAAAGCAAAATTATCTTCAATTTTAGAAATTACAGGTACTACAGTTACACCAGATGCGGTAGAAAAACCATTGTAATTTGCATAAAAGGGTTCTGGAATTATAATTTCATCTCCCGGATCTGTGATACTCCCAATGGTGAAAAGTAAGGCCTCAGAACCACCTGTTGTAACAACAATATCATTTGCTACAACCGAAATATTATGTGCTACATAATAGTTTGCCAATTTAGCTCTATAGGATTCAGATCCTTCCGAACGTGCATAAGCCAGTGTCTCAAGGGTGTTGTTTTTTACAGCATCTAAAGCAATCTGTGGGGTCTTAATATCGGGTTGACCAATATTTAAGTGAAAAACACTGACGCCTCTTTTCTTTGCGTCTTCTGCGTAAGGCACCAATTTTCTAATGGGTGACTCAGGCATTATATTTCCTTTATGTGAGATTGTGGGCATAATTTTTGAAATAGTATTTTATATTACAAATTTGCGAAATATTTTTTATATTAAAACTGAAATTTTAGTTTCTTTACATGTTAAAACATGAAAACTTAGAATGGATGATATTTTCTTGTTGTATCTTTCATATTCACTCAAATACAAACGCTTATTAAAAAATTAACAATCATACTATTTTTAGTCTTCAATAATAGCAATATTGTTTTTGGACAATCAAGATTTCAGTTTCCCAATGAACATCGAAACTCTCAGAAACTCTCGTTTCAATTAATTAACAACATCATAGTGATTCCAGTTGAGGTGAATAATACGAAGTTGTCTTTTATCTTAGATACAGGCGTTGATAAAACAATCTTATTTAGCCTTTCTGAAAAGGATAGTTTGGGGTTGAAAAATGTGAAAAAAACATCTTTACAAGGATTGGGGAAAGGAAAAGCAATCGATGCATTAATTTCTCAAAAAAACGAATTAAAAGTTGGCGATCTGAAGAATAACAATGAAACCATTTATGTGATTTTAAAAGACCAATTTGAACTCTCAGGAAAAATGGGGACGACTATACATGGTATTATTGGCTATAGCTTGTTGAAAGATGTCATTGCTAAAATTAATTACAAAACAAAAAAGATAATACTCTACAATCCGAGGGATTTTCATTACAAGAAGTGCAAAAAATGCGAAGAATTCCCCATTGCGTTTTATAGGAATAAACCTTATGTTGATGCTGCTGTTCAATTAGATACAATTGGAAGTGAAATGACCTCCGTAAAAATGTTAATAGACACTGGCGGAAGTGATGCGCTTTGGTTGTTTGAGGAGTCCCATGAAAATATTAAGACTCCTCTTCGGCATTACAATGATATTTTAGGAGAAGGTTTAAACGGAACAATCTATGGAAATAGAGCTAGGATTCCAAAAGTTAAAATTGGTAAATTTGAAATACTCCAACCAACAGTATCTTTTTTAGATACTATTTCTACTCTACAAGCAAGGGAATTTGAGACCAGAAATGGGAGTATAGGAAGTAATATCTTAAAGCGATTTAAAGTCTGGATAGATTATCCAAATAAAAAATTAATACTGAGAAAATGTGCTGCACTCTCAGGAGGCTTTGATTACAATATGAGTGGTTTGGATATTGTGTATAATGGAGAAAAATTAGTTAAAGAAATGAATCCAGAAAAAGTAATTAGCTATTCGGGACAAAATAATAGTCTCGAGAACAATAGCAATACTATTACATTTTCGGCGAGTTACCGATTTAAGTTCAAGCCCTCTTATCGCATTTCTAAAGTATTAAGGAATTCTCCAGCTGCACTAGCAGGGATTTATCCAGATGATATTTTACTAAAAATAAATGGAAGTACAGTGCATGATTTGTCCATTGGTGAACTGATAAATAAGTTGCAATCAAAAGATGGTAAAAAGATAAGATTAACTATTCGTAGAGGTATAGAAATTCTAAAATTTCAATTCAAACTAAAGAAAAGAGTTTAATTGTCGGACAACATGCTTTTCTCCTTTTCAAAAGAAACCTCAGAAGCAACATACCCTTTTACTCGAATTACTTTTCGAGTTTGTTTTGCATTCGAAAAAATAATGATCTGTTTGTTAAACCTTCCAGGCTTATTAGTATCATAAGACACTTTTATTTCTCCCTTTGTTCCAGGCATAATTGGTGCTTCTGGTTTTTCAGGAACCGTACAACCACAGGTAGATTGTATTCTTTTGATAACGATGGGTACAGTACCTATGTTTGTAAATGAAAAAATACGCGTGCCATCTGATTTTTTTGCAACCGTCCCATAGTCAATTGTTTCTTTATCAAATTGAAATTCTTGTGCATGCATTGAAAGTGAAACAAAAACTAAAGTGAAAAATAGCAGAAAGCTTTTCATGATATAGGTTTAATTAGTAAAATTATAACAAAAATTTTGTTTTAAAAAATCAATGACTAATTTTCTCCTGAAAGTAGATAATTGTATTTTTACGACCTATATTTTAAAAATTATCCCAAAGTATGACAATTCCATCTAAATATGATGCCAGCCAAGTAGAAGACAAGTGGTACGATTACTGGATGCAGCATGATTATTTTCATTCTACACCAGACGAAAGAGAACCTTACACCATTGTAATTCCACCACCCAATGTCACTGGAGTTTTACATATGGGACATATGTTAAACAATACCATTCAAGATGTATTAATTAGACGTGCTCGTTTGTTGGGTAAAAATGCTTGTTGGGTACCGGGAACAGATCATGCATCCATTGCAACTGAAGCAAAAGTTGTCGCAAGATTAAAAGAACAAGGAATTGATAAAAGCGATTTAACTCGTGAAGAGTTCATTGCGCATGCTTTTGAGTGGAAACACCAATATGGAGGAATTATATTAGAGCAATTAAAAAAATTAGGCGCTTCCTGTGATTGGGAACGTACCGCATTTACCATGGATCCAGAAATGTCTGAATCTGTGATTAAAGTTTTCGTTGACCTCTTCAACAAAGGATTGATTTACCGTGGATACCGAATGGTCAATTGGGATCCAGAAGCAAAAACTACTTTGTCAGATGAGGAAGTAATCCATGAAGAACGACAAGGGAACTTATACTATTTAACCTATAACGTCGAAGGTTCTGATGACACCCTAACCATAGCAACTACACGACCTGAAACTATTTTTGGTGATACCGCTATTTGTATCAATCCAGAAGATCCACGTTTTACCCATTTAAAAGGAAAGAAAGCAATTGTACCCTTAAGTGGACGTGTAATTCCGATTATACAAGATAGTTATGTAGATATCGAATTTGGGACAGGTTGTTTAAAGGTAACACCAGCACACGATGAGAATGACAAATATTTAGGAGAAAAGCACAAATTAGAAGTTATTGATATTTTTAATGACGATGCCTCTTTAAACTCTTTTGGACTTCATTATCAAGGAAAAGATCGTTTTGTAGTTCGAGAAGAAATTGCAAAAGAATTGACTGAAAAAGGAGTTTTGGTAAAAACTGAAATTCATACAAATAAAGTAGGTACTTCTGAGAGAACTAAGGCGGTCATTGAACCCCGTTTGTCAGATCAATGGTTTTTGAAGATGGAAGACTTGGTAAAACCAGCGATAAAAGCGGTTTTAGGAGAAGATTCAGAAATTAATTTATATCCAAAGAAATTCGAAAATACCTACCGTCATTGGATGGAGAACATTCGCGATTGGAATATTTCTCGTCAATTGTGGTGGGGACAACAAATTCCAGCTTTTTTCTATGGAGATGGAAAAGAAGATTTTGTAGTCGCAGAAACCAGAGATGCTGCCTTGTTGTTGGCAATAGAGAAAACACAAAACTCAGCGTTGTTGGCTTCTGATTTAAGACAAGATGAAGATGCCTTAGATACTTGGTTCTCTTCTTGGTTGTGGCCGATGTCTGTTTTTGACGGAATCCGAAATCCAGAAAATGAAGAAATTAAATACTATTATCCAACCAACGATTTAGTTACCGGACCAGATATTTTATTTTTCTGGGTAGCAAGAATGGTAATAGCTGGATATGAATATAAAGATGAAAAACCATTTCAGAATGTTTATTTAACAGGATTGGTGCGTGACAAACAACGACGTAAAATGTCGAAATCATTAGGGAATTCGCCAGATGCATTAAAGTTGATTGAACAATACGGAGCCGATGGAGTGCGTGTAGGTTTGCTACTCAGTTCTGCTGCCGGAAATGATCTCATGTTTGATGAAGAGCTATGTCAGCAAGGAAAACAATTTGCCAATAAAATTTGGAATGCCTTCCGATTGATTAAAGGGTGGGAGATAGATACTAGCATTCCACAACCTGCAACCGCTATTACAGGATTGACTTGGTATGAATCAAAGTTTCAGAAAGCACTAGCAGAAATAGAAGATCATTTCTCTAAATATCGTTTGTCAGATGCTTTAATGGCAGTTTACAAACTTATTACCGACGATTTTTCTTCTTGGTTGTTAGAGATCGTGAAGCCTGCATATCAGCAGCCAATTGACATAAAAACATTTTCGGCAATCATTGAAATTTTAGAAAACAATTTGAAAGTATTGCACCCATTTATGCCATTCTTATCGGAAGAAATTTGGCAATATATTGCTGAAAGAACCCCAGAGGAAGCCTTGATTATTGCAAAGTATCCCGCAGTGAAAGATTTTGACACAAAAATTATTGCTGATTTTGATATTGCAACCCAAGTGGTTTCAGGAATTAGGTCCATTCGAAAAGACAAAAACATTCCGTTTCGAGATGCTATCGAATTATTTGTGGTTGAAAACGAACAGAATGCAAAAGCGTTTGATGCAGTCGTTCAGAAATTAACAAACACATCTAGCATATCAATAGCTTCAGAAAAAGTAGACGGAGCATCGTTTAGAGTAAAATCGAACGAATATTTTATTCCGATTTCTATGGATAATATCAATGTCGAAGAAGAACAAGAAAAACTAAATAAAGAATTAAAAAGAGCTGAAGGTTTCCTTTTCGGAATTCAGAAAAAGCTATCGAATGAACGTTTTGTGAATAATGCACCAGAAGCGGTATTGGCAGTAGAACGTAAAAAAGAAGCCGATACCTTGGCAAAAATTGCAACTATTAGTAAGAGTTTACATACGTTAAAATAAATCTTAAAACCGAGCCTTGGCTCGGTTTTTTGTTTCTATTATTTATATGTAAAAGTAGCTTAATGTTATTTTGAGTTTTTTATTTTTAAAATATAGTAATAGGTGATATTACCGAAATATGGTTATAAAATTACGTCATTTCCGAAAACTATTCAGGCTTAGCGAGATATGAAAAAAGGAATAGAGGACTTAAAATTGGGTGACTATCTGTAATTTATTGTATAAACTGATACTATCAAAATGAATCTACATTAACAGATGGATTCTAATAACTATATTTTAACGAGATATATTTGACATGATGTGTTTATTTATTAACTATTTTAGCTAAAATAACAGGGGATGTAGCTCAGTTGGCTAGAGTGCTTGACTGGCAGTCAAGAGGTCGTGGGTTCGAGTCCCATCTTCTCCACAAAATAAAAAAACCACTCAAATTGAGTGGTTTTTTTGGATGTGTTGCGTGTTGTTAATTCGCAGAAAGTAAATCTCCTTTACCTTTCGATGATAAGAACGATTCAGAGGTTAAATAGGTGTCTATTTCTTTGGCAGCTTCTCTCCCTTCAGAAATGGCCCAAACGATTAAGGATTGTCCTCTTCTCATATCTCCGGCAGTAAATATATGCGGTATATTCGTTTGGTATTTTTTTGCTTTGTAATTATTTCTTGAATCGAGTTCTAAACCAAGTTGTTCGCTCAATGAAGTCTCCGGTCCTGTAAAACCTAATGCTAATAAGACCATATCACACGGCCATATTTTTTCAGAATCTGGTTTTTCATTTAAAATAGGTCGTTCTCCTGGCTTAAAAGTCCAAGATACTTCTACGGTTTTAATAGCGATCAATTCATTATTCGCATTTTTAATGAATTCTTTGGTGTTAATCAGCCAATTACGATCACAACCCTCTTCGTGGGAAGAGCTAGTTTTCATTTGCAAAGGCCAAAAAGGCCAAGGCGTTTTTTCGCTTCTCAATTCTGGAGGTTTTTCCATAATCTCAAAGTTGGTGACCGATTTTGCTCCTTGTCTGTTGGAGGTTCCCACACAGTCAGAACCTGTATCTCCACCACCTATGACTATTACATTTTTATTCTTTGCCGATAAAAGGGTACCATCAACTTCTTTATTGAATAATTGTTTTGTTTGTTGTTTTAAGAAATCCATCGCTTGTACTACTCCTTTTGAATCTGCTCCGTCAATTGGTAAAGCTCTTTTTTTAGTAGCTCCACCACAAAGAACGATCGCATCAAAATAGTCCAGATTTTTCAAGTCATAATTCCCACCAACATTCACATTGGTTTTAAA
>Ga0208972_1000972_pt1 | contig 10301 bp, 9 predicted proteins | sample AOAMet_48_BLW_10_2_FD_188232 | JGI IMG/M metagenome (GOLD analysis project Ga0208972, IMG submission 188232) | Ammonia-oxidizing marine microbial communities from Monterey Bay, California, USA - CAN11_48_BLW_10 (SPAdes) | ecosystem: Environmental > Aquatic > Marine > Intertidal zone | place...
ACCAAGTAGATCGGTTAACATCACTCAATTACCCTCGCTTATCAACCGGTTTCCGATAACCTAGCGTACTCAAATATGATGTGTGCCAATGGCGAAGAAAGACACTGCTTAAGCGACCACATTAGCGTTACTACACATTTTTAATGACGCGAGAGCGTTGCAGGCATAACGTATGAAATACCTTGTGGTTATTCTATTCGCGCTTTTTACAACATCAGCCTCACACGCAGATTATTCGCGTGACTACATCGACGCAGTGGCCGCAGAACGTGCTGAATCAGGGGATACAGCTATCTCGTATCGCGTCTTTAACCGAGCGGAAGATCACCCGAAAATTTTACTGATCATGGGTTTAGGTGGTGCCGGTTATGCCTGGGGTGATGCCTTCGTCAAGGCTCTGGAATCAAAGGGCCTCGAAGTGATTGTGATCGATAACCGTGACACCGGTGAGTCGGATTCTTTCGCAGCGTGGGGGCAACCAACGCTATGGTGGCAGTTGCTCAAATACAAATTGGGATTGTCAGTAGATGCGCCCTACTCACTCGCCGAGATGGCCCAAGACAGTATCGCCGTCTTAGATGCCGCCGGTTATCAACGTGTTCATGTCGCCGGAGCGTCGATGGGAGGCATGATCGCGCAAGTTATAGCGGCACGATTCCCCGAGCGTGTTGTGAGTCTCACATCGATCATGTCGACCACGTTTGCGCCGCACTTACCGCCGCCCAGCGCCAACGCAGAAGATAATTTGAGGAACTTGGCGGGCGGCGATGCTGAAACCTCGCGTGAGCAACTCATGCGGGATCGTGGGTTTTATCCCGAATCGATGGAGCGACACCTCATGGCGATTTTTAAGTCAGGCGATCGCACAGAGGAAGTGGGTAGCATCACCTCACCGACGCTGGTGATTCATGGATCCGAAGATCCCTTGGTACCACCTGAGCACGGTATCCACACGGCCGAACAAGTCGAGGGGGCTCGCTTTGTACTCATCGACGGCATGGGGCATAACATGCCGGAGCCGCTCCACCCTCAAATCGTCGGTTTAATATCAGGGCACATTGACGCCGCAGAACAGGGTGGTCACAGGTTAAATCAGTAAGGTGAAGTTTATGCAGAGATCCAACGACCACTCCGTGTGTCAGTCCAAGAGGCGAGTGCCAAAGGTAATCTCAGCCCTCTTAACGGGTCTGACGATACTGTCTTCTTGGGCCGCAGCAACCCCGGAAACACAGGCCATCAATACGCTCATCGATGGCCTCCATCGCGATGCCGACAGGGGTGAGTTTCAAACCTATTTTGATCGCTACACACCCAATGCTGTGTTCATGGGCACTGATAAAACCGAGCGCTGGACCATTGACGAGTTTAAACGCTACGCAGCCCCTGCCTTCGCCGACGGTCACGGATGGTCTTACACCGTGATTGAGCGCAACGTCGAGGGCGACGGTGATACGCGATGGTTTGATGAGATTTTATTGAATGAGAAACTCGGCCACTGTCGCGGGACCGGTGTCGTTCAACGCATCAATGGCGAGTGGAAACTGGCGCACTACTCACTGACCTTGCTCATTCCCAACGACATCGCCGCGGACGTGGGTGTGAGCACACAACAAGCTGACGGCCTCATTGATCCACAAAAAAAAACGCCTCAATGAGGCGCTTTTGACAGATCAGTTACGCATTGAACCGACGCTAGAAGGTCGTATTAATCGCCAATCTCGCATTAATCGGAGCACCGACCGATGCTTGGTGCGTGCTGTGTGCGTTGGGGAAATACAGCTCATCCGTCGCGTTTTCAACATTGAGCTGAATGACCGTGCTTTCTGACAGGCGATAACGCGCCGAGGCGTCGATTCGGGTGTAACTGGGTAAGATCGCCGAGTTGCTATTGTTAATAAAGCTCTCGCTTTGATGCGTCAGTCCAAGGCCCAGACTTAAGCGATCAGAAAGTGTAAATTGGTTCCAGATTGAGAACATCGAATCAGGCAGCTCTCGCGGTGTAAGGCCCGTGCCGCCTTGACGGCTCATCTGCTCCCCGTCGAGCGAACTGTAGCCCGCAGAAACGCGCCATAACTCGTTGACTCGCCCTTGAAGCTGAACCTCAAAACCATCAATTTGCGACTCAATAACATCGAGCGTTGCGGGGTCATTGTCTGCTACTTGTGGGGAACGTTGCTCTATCTCAAACAGGGCCGCGGTGAAGCTGAGACCCGATGCAAAGTCATACTTAACCCCCACCTCGCGATTACCAAACGTATTTGGCGCAAGCTCATCGTTACTGCCGTTTATGTTGGCAAATTGCTCCCCACTGCGGGGCAAAAAAGACTCGCTGTAGCTGGCGTAAATCGAAATTGCGTCTATCGGCTTGTAAACGACTCCAAAGCGTGGGGATACCTCACTGTCCTTGCGCGATCGCGTTTCATCGGCGAGTGCATTGACTACGTTAATGTCAAAACTGTCGTAGCGGAGCCCCAAAACCACTTGGACCTGATCGGTGAGCTTTAATTCGTCCTGAAGGTATACCGAGGTCACGTCAATCGAGACGTCAGTGTCATCATTGATATCGCTATCGAAGTTATTCGTGGCGACATTGCCCAGCGCATTCAGCCCAACGCCGCCTTCAAGCCCCAGATTTCGAGTCAGCGAGAATGTCTCTTTATCATCCTCGGTAGTGTCCCAAAACGTATTCCAGCGGTCTTGGTCGCTTGACGTATCGATGAATTCGACACCCGCCAGAAGCGTGTGTTGCATACCGGCAAAATCAGATTCGCCGATCAAGTTAGCCGATAAAATCGTGTTTTGCCGTTGGGTTGTATCGACGTACCCATCGAGCGTCACTTCATCAGGTGTTTGTGCCTGATCGTAAGAGGCGGCATAAAAGTTTTGATAGAGCTTGTCGTAGTCGCCGTAAAACGCCGCGATATTGCCTTTAAGGGTGTCGGAGAACGAGTGCTGCACTGACGCTCGCCACAGATGCGCTTTCAACGCTGTGGTATTCACATCGGGATCTCCAAACACAATCTTCTGAAACGCCTCTACTGGGCGACCATCAGAGCCGGTAGGGATTCCGCGATCAATAAATCGTTGGTGATCGACGTACTCGTACGACAGATCAATCACGCTGTCGCCCGACTCAATATGCAACGTTGGATTAACACCCACCCGGTCACCGTCGTAAAAGTCACGGTGATTATCAAGCCGCTCAACCATGGCATTGATTCGTAACGCGACCGAATCACTGATCACCCTGTTGCGGTCGATCTGGCCCCCTAACTCGCCGAGGCTGTCCACACTGAGCTGCGACGTCGTGAAGTCTTGATCAAGCTGCGCTTTTTTCGTGACACGATTCAATACACCACCCGTACCACCACGACCAAACAATAGTGCGTTGGGACCTCTGAGAACCTCGACTTGCGCCAGATTGTAGAGGGGCCGGTAGTACTGCACGTCATCGCGCATCCCGTCGATGTAAAAGTCTGCCGTTGAGCGAACGCCCCGAAAAACGACGGCATCTCGATGTCCCTCCCCTTGCGACGTCGTCACGCCCGGGAGGTAATTGACCACCTCGCTAATGCTATTGAAGCCTCGCGCACGGATGTCCTTGGCAGAAACAATGCTCAGACTCTGAGGGACATTTAAAATTGGCGTAGGCGTCTTGAGGGCATTGACCGTATCCGAGTAAAGGTACTGCGCAGAAACCACTATCTCTTCAATCGCCGCACTGGCGACATCGCGGTCCGTCGTTGAATCCATCTGTGCATATACGGGGCTGAGCAGGACTGCGGAGGCGACCAAGGGAATTACTTTAAGCGGTTTCATGAACAATACTCTTTTACTGAACCGAAAATGATAATGATTCGCATTAGTAATTGCAACATACCGCACTATTTTTTGAGTCTTCTCTCAACGTGCATATTCACAACAAAAAAGGCCCAAAAAAAGGACTGCTTCAAACTAAAATTGATCCGTCACTGTGACGCAGAAAGCGTCGTGTTTGAGCGATGTCGGGTGCTCTAGGAGGTTACTGACGTACTAGGCCGCCGTCCAAAATCAACGTCTTAAGGCCTCAGTCGACGATAGAAGGAATACAGAATCGGTAGTCTGTCGTGCCACTGGTAATGCAATACCGCACCACACGTGGCCCGTCACCATCGTTGCGCACAATGCCCGAAAAAGGCGTCAGCCCCGTGTAACGCCCAATATCGCCTTTAGAGTCAACGCTACCCGCAAATCGATACCCATAGGTCGCCTCGACCCGGACGATCGGGACGCGTCCTTCAAGGCCTCGATAGCACTTGAGGTCATCAAAAATCACAGACTCAGGGTCGCCCATGCGCGACCTGATGAAGGGCTTTGCAATCGCGAGGCACTCAGCCTCTGACATCGATACGCCAAAATCGGCTGACTTCACCTCTTGCTCCGTCGGTGCAGACGAGCAACCGGAGAGCGCGGCGGCCAAAACAACGGTGTACACAGGTTTCATTATGACCCCTTGTTAAGCTAGTCTATTAACCTCACAGTAGACTCAGATCTGCCGGCAGACAAGACAAATAAAGACTTCAACCGACCAAGGTGGCTAACGATGATCTGGCTGTTTAGCGTCCTCTGTTCGCTCGCCGTCATGGGAATCAGCGGTATCGTCCCTCCTGAAGGCACACTTCTAGCGAGCGACGAGCCCCCTGGCTTTTTTCTCCTTTGGACGCGCTACTCTGCCCATCTTGCCTTTCTATTTTTGCTCGTGGCTTTCTTAACGAGCACGGCTCGCAGGCGCTGGCGCCATCCGGTAACACGCGTCCTCATGAATTATCGACGCCAGCTTGGACTGGGCTTTGCGACAGCTCACGCTTTTCACCTTGCCGCACTGACCTTACTTCTCCTGAATCTTGAGGGCTTTTCAGTAACGGCGTCATTGGCCGTTGCCGCATTTGGCTATGCGGTGACCACCGCACTCGCGGTGACGTCAAACAATTGGAGTGTTCGTCGACTGGGCGTTAAACGATGGCGACTGCTTCACACCACTGGAATTAATATTTTAATGCTGTACTTTTTTGTCGCCTTTAGTGCTGCACTCATTCAGAAAGGCGGCACGGTCTATGCCGTCTATGTCTTGGCTATCATCGGCGCAGTGGTGGCTAAAGCCTCTGCAAGAAAGACCCGTCTGCAGCACACTACTGACTGAAGTAGATGTTTCTGAGGTATAGGGTGCGATTAGGCGCCTTAGCGCGACTCAAAAAAGCCACCACGTTAGTGACGTCTGAGAGGTCCGCGCCACCATTAAGCTCAGAGATTGGCAAGGTGACTGTGCGCCATTCCTCGCCCACCAAATTGTCAGTACCGGGGCCAAAACTGGCAAAGTGATTCACCTGGTCACCCCGCAAAAAACTGCCTGTTTGAAAACCAAGATTAAAATGCACATCGCTGCTACCGCGAATCTCAAAGTGCATATGGCCGCTCTTAAATCGAGACAGGTTTTCGCCGACGTCAGCGTCCACCTCGAGACCTGCCCCCCACCAATCTCCCGCTCGAGTCTCCACGCGAACCTCACCACCCGGCAGTAATTCGATCGCTGTCGTTCCCTCCCACGGCGTCAACTTCAAAGACGCACTAGGATACGTGCTTCCTGGGCCCTCAGCGGTCAACGTATTATGAACGATGACGAATTGCTGCTCGGTAACAAGCTCTCCCACCTGACGAACGCGATTAATCGTGTCGATTCGTCGAACCGCCATTTGACTCCGAAACGGCGGCACCATGGCAGCGGCCAGCAGCTCAGTGCGATCCCCACCATAGCTCTTGCGCAGGGGCGCACCATTTCGAGTCATTCCATCAAATGCGCCAGCATCAAACGCATCCCATAAGGTGTGTTTTACTTCATTGCTCAGCGAGACCAATCCAAAATGGTTTTCAGAATCCCCCGGGCTGTCCGCTTTTTTCCACTGCTCGTCAAAAGCCTCAAAATAAAACAGTGAAATCCCGTCGCGATCTGTCCACTCACGAAGAAGGTCATAGAAGACCTTCTGCTTATACTCGTCGGCGGCTTTGGATCCATTTGCACCGTAGGCTGACTCGTCATAGCTCGCCCATCCGGTTTCACCAATGTGAACTGGCTTTCGCACACCGACCCGCGCCATGTAATCAATAACCGCTTGATACTGCTTTTGGGCGTATTCGATTGTTCGACGCATGCTTGCATCGGTCATCAACTCAAAGCTCAGCGCCTCCTCGTCAGGCTCTACACCCCAAAACGATGGATTATAAAAGGAGTCGTGGAAGGGGTAGGTGTGTACCGAAACGAAATCAACGGCCTGCATAAGCTGTGTGAGTTCACTCGTATGGTAGATCGGATTGCCACCACCCCAGGATTCATAGTTATCAGAACTCGTAATCCACACATCTTTGCTCAGTTCGCCCTTGGTCTTGGCGTCCTGTAAATAGTTCACCCACTTAAGAATGGTTTTCGGATAGACGAAGTAACTTACCGCCCACTGAACCATGGCTTCATTACCCACCGCGATGGCCTTGACGATATGGGGATACTGATTGCTCAATCGAACCGCGGCCTCAATTTCACGCGTATTATTGGCCACATCGCCTTGCGTGTGATCGGGCCCGGTACCCTCAACCCAGGCATTATTACCCGCATCCCAAACCGCCTCTGTCCAGGCATTTTTTGAGTCTATCCACGCGCCCAGCATGACGTACATTTCGAAATCAGGGTCGATTTGCTTTACACGGCTTATCGCTGCGAGTAACCGTTCTACTTGTGGAAATTGCGACGTGTTGTAGGTGCGGAGTAATTTGACACCCATGGCGTCTAAAATTCTCACGTCATCCATGAGCTGTTCAACGGTTGGGCCATCGTCACGACTCAAGCCTCGGTAGCCACCAAATGACACAGCGCGGTACTGAGGATCTCCAAAAATATCGGCGGCAGCGGGACTGGTCTTGATCGTCTGCTCGGGGCTACAGCCCCATTGGGTAAGGCTGGTCAGCACGACCGTCAAGATTAAAAGGAGTCTCTGTCGCACAGGCCTATCCGAAATTAAAAAGGGGTAATTAAGTATGAAACCTGGGACCTCATTGCGCATTAATGAACATCAGCTTTTATCGTGCCATGCGACCCACTCAGCGTGAAGACGGCATTTCAGGATCAAAATGCCGGTTCCAACGACTCAACAAGGACTCGCTGCACAGGTGACCCACAAAAAAAGGGGCCAGGCCCCTTTTCCTAAGATCACACAAAGTCCTAGGCAGATACAGCGGACATAATCAGTGACACCGCAATGCAGAGCATGATCAGCCACGTGGCAATGTTGCCAACATAGCCGAAGGGATTGGGCACCGTAGCGCGCGTAATACCGAAGGCGTGAGATACGCGTGCAACGACCAACGTGCCGCCCAAAATACTAATCGTCTGTGCCGATGCGCCAGTCATTGCCAGTAGAGCAAGACCCATCAACGTGATCGGAACGTACTCAATGTTGTTGCCGTGGGCTCGAACCGCTTTATTGAGCATCACCTCGTCGCCTGAGTCGCCTTTAAACCGATGGCGAACCACATTTACCGCCAGCATAAGCGTGAGTAGTAGGTTAAGACCGACGTACAAAGCGAGGGCATTAATTTGAGCTGCTTCCATTTTATTTGATCTCCAAAAATCATAGTTATTATTGATGCCAGAGAGTTGATGGTGCCTTTACCGGCTTTTTCACTGTGCCTTTATTTGAGAGCGCCGTAAATGATGTTTTTCAGCTGCCCTCTGAAATTAAATGTGGAGGACGGTATAAGCTGAGTCATAAAGATGACCTGCAGGTCCTCCTCGGGATCAACCCAGAACAACGTGGACGCGCGCCCACCCCAGTAAAAGTCACCCGCACCGACAGTACAGGACGCCACCTCATCCAAAGTAGATGCAAAACCCAAACCGAATCCCACGCCTGCATTGGTGGTTTCAGAAAAGGCGCCCACGGCCATTTGTGCCAAGGACTGCCCTTGTAGCAAGTGATTAGCGGTCATTAACTCAAGCGTTCGCCGGCCCAAAATCTGAGTCCCTTGGTAGCAGCCGCCCTGTCTCAACATTTCGCAAAATGCCATGTAGTCGGCCGTCGTACCCACGAGACCGCCGCCACCCGAGAAGAAGTTGCGCTTGTGCCGATAATGGCTCGTCTCTGGATCGTCCTCGAGTAAGAGTCGCTTATCGGGGCCCCGCACGTAACACGCCGCGAATCGATCAAGCTGTTCATCGCTGACGCGAAAACCAGTATCACGCATCCCGAGAGGGGCAAAGAGTCGCTCTTGCAGAAACTGCTCAAACGGCTGGCCCGAGATAATCTCGACCAGCGCGCCACAGACATCGGTCGCTAATGAGTAACACCACTTAGACCCCGGCTCATACATCAGAGGAACACGCCCTAACTTCTCAGCAAAGTCCAACAGGGTCTCGCCGTCACCGCGCGCCACTCCCATCTGCTGGTAAACCGCATCAACGGGACTTTCAAGACCGGGCAAAAGCCCGCCATAAGTAAGACCCGCGGTGTGGCTCAAAATGTGCTGCATCGTCGGCGGCGTTTTGGGTCGTCGAGTGACCATGCTGCTGCCCTCTCCCTCCTGCCAGACCGACTGGTTACGCCAAGAGGGAATGTACCGATGTACCGGATCGCTTAATTGGAAGCGTCCCTCCTCCCACAACATCATCAAGGCCACTGAAGTAATGGGCTTAGACATTGAGTAAATGCGGAAGAGCGTATCGTCTTGCATGGGTTTGTTTCGCTCACGATCCATCAGACCGTAAGACTCAAAATAGGCCGGAATCCCATGACGCGAAACCAAGACTTGGCATCCCGCAATTTTACCGGGCTCAACGTACCGTTCACTCAAGTGCTCGCCAATTCGCGCCAGTTTTTTTGCCTCAAAACCCGCTGCGCGAGCATCAACCTCTATGGCCACTTATTATTCCTTCCCTAACAAAACACGCTTTTCGTGCAATCAATACTCCATATTGACGCGCCGCCTGCTGAAGCGCAAACGCACTTCTTTGTGCGTTCTCCGCGGGTGTAATAGAGTGAGAAAGCGTCACCACACTAGGAATAATAATGTCCCTCCAATTACTGATGATCGACACACTTCGTATTTTACCAAAATGGTTATTGCGCGCCTTCGTAGGGCCTGCGCCACTCATTGACGGAAATACGCTCGATATGAATATGCACGTCCTTGCGACTCTGTCAGCAAAAGGCAATAAGCCTCGCGCGGCGCAATCACTTGAGGATATTCGAGCGAAAGCCGCCGAGTTTGAAGGCTTGAATCTGCCCTTAGCGCGTGGGGTAACTGTTGAAGACACCTCATTTGAGCTTCTTGGGAATACCCTATCCGCTCGGATTCATCGCCCACAAAACGCGCCGGAAAACATGCCTGCGATCCTATTTTTTCACCAAGGCGGCATGGTCATTATGGATCATCTGACCGACAACCATTTTTGCTCACTGCTGGCCGCGCGCTGCGGTGCAGCCGTGATCGCACTCGACTATCGGCTCTGCCCCGAAAACCCCTTCCCAGCGCCTATCGAAGACGCCAAGGCGCTTTGGTGTTTCGTGCAAGACAATGCCGCGGACTTAGGAGTAGATCCTGCGCGGGTCGCCCTTGCGGGTGACAGTGCAGGCGGTCTAATGAGCAGTACGCTCGCCCTCATCTTGCGCGATGAGGGAGGCCGGCAACCCAAAGCACTCTGCCTCGCCTACCCTTGGGTCACGACAAACTCTCAAGATCAGCACTCCATGACCAGTTGCGCTAACACATTCCCTCTAACTCAAGAGACCATGCATTTTTTCAACGCGCACGTCTTTCCTAATGACGAAAACATCGACCACGATTGGGTGAATCCACTGCACGCCGAGACGCTAGAAGGCCTCCCTCCGACCGTGATCGGTACTGCGGGATTTGATCCTATTCGAGACCAAGGAAACGCCTTTGCTGAACGTTTGGAACAGTCAGGAAATACGGTGATCCATCACTGTTTTACTGAGTTGACCCACAGCTATTTGATGTTTGGACGGGTAAGCAACAATGTCGAGGCAGCCTGCGTCAGACTGGCTGAAGATCTGGCTCAACTTATGGCCATGGATCAAGAGCCTGTCGAGTGAGACAAACAGCGTCCCGATAAACGTTCCACAGTACCGTCCTCCTGTGGAGGGTAGCGCAGTTGCTTTTGAGGGCATGAAACTGGGGGTGCCGGATACCCAGTAAGCCGTCACCTTAGGGGCAACCGATCACAATGCTCCTGTCAAAAACGGAGACAACTCGCCGAA
>Ga0208972_1000979_pt1 | contig 10248 bp, 10 predicted proteins | sample AOAMet_48_BLW_10_2_FD_188232 | JGI IMG/M metagenome (GOLD analysis project Ga0208972, IMG submission 188232) | Ammonia-oxidizing marine microbial communities from Monterey Bay, California, USA - CAN11_48_BLW_10 (SPAdes) | ecosystem: Environmental > Aquatic > Marine > Intertidal zone | place...
GAAAAATGCAGCGTAAGGGTATTGGCTTTTCCCAAGTGCATGATATTCGAGCTCTGCGGATTTTGGTCGATGATGTAGCAGCTTGCTATCAGACCCTAGGTGTCGTGCATGGGATGTGGCGAAATATACCCAATGAGTTTGATGACTATATCGCCAGCCCTAAAGAAAATGGCTATCGGTCATTGCATACAGCTGTTATTGGGCCAGAGGGAAAAATACTAGAGGTGCAAATCCGCACTGAGGAGATGCACGAGGAAGCCGAGTTAGGTGTTTGCGCTCACTGGCGATACAAGGCTAGCGAGGCTCATGGTGCAGGCCCGGATACTTACGAAGAAAAGCTCAGCTGGCTCAGACAAGTTTTAGAATGGCACGAGACGGTGGGTGACGATGAGGTGGTTGCTGAGCAGTTCACCTTCGACTCTGCACAAGATCGTGTTTATGTGTTTACTCCCAAAGGCGATGTGGTGAGCTTGGTTCATGGGGCAACTCCATTGGACTTTGCCTATCATGTTCACACCGAAGTTGGACATCGTTGCAGAGGCGCTCGGGTAAACGGCACCTTGGTGCCTTTGACCTACGTTCTCGGAACCGGCGAGCGCGTTGAAATTTTAACAGCAAGCACAGTGCAGCCTCGCAGAGATTGGTTGTCATCGTCCTCCGGTTTTTTACGGACGGCGCGTGCGCGTAATCGCGTTCAGCAATGGTTTAAGTCTCAGAATCGTGACGATAATGTGGCGGCAGGCCGTGAGTTGGTAGAGCGAGAGTGTGCTCGACTGGCGCTCACCTCCCTAGACTACAAGGCGATGTCTGGTGCGCTTGGTCTGGATGCCGTGGACGATATGTTTGCTGCAGTGGGGTCTGGCGATCTCACGTCTAAACAGGTCCTTCGGGTCGCAAAAAGCGTTACTCACTCAGATAGCGTCCTGCACCCTGAATGGGCTATTCATCCGCAGCAAGCTGCATCAGAAGGTGCGGCGAGGGTGGACGGTGTTGGTAATTTATTGACCCAGTTTGCAGGCTGCTGCCTGCCTGTGCCGGGGGATGGTATTGAGGGCTACATCACGCGATCTGGTGGCGTAACGGTACACAGGGCAGATTGTGCCCGGCTTTTGGCATTACACGACGAGTATCCCGAGCGCATTATTGCAGTCAACTGGGGCGCCGCCGCTGTCGAGCTATTTCCTGTCGACATTGAACTTACAGCTTATGATCGGCAGGGACTGTTGGCCGACGTAACATTAGTTCTAGCCCAGGCATCGGCGAATGTGACTTCGATTAATACGCAGAGCCATCCAGACAACAATACTGCCCATATGCGCCTTCGCGCTGAGGTATCAACGATCGATGCACTCATGGAGTTATTGGCAAAGTTGCACCAGCTCGACAACGTGATTTCTGCGAAGAGGGTTGTAGAGTAATGAGTGGATTATCTATTTCTAAAAAGCCTGGCCAATTTGGAATTTCCGATTTGTTGCGGATCATGGAGCGCCTTAGAGATCCATCAGATGGTTGTCCGTGGGATACAAAGCAAACATTTACGAGTGTTATCCCGCATACCCTTGAAGAATGCTACGAACTGGTAGATGCCATTGAACAGGGCGATCTACCTCATGTCGCAGAGGAGTTGGGTGACGTACTGTTTCAAGTGGTGTTTTACAGTGAGTTGGGGAGAGAGCTCGATGCCTTCGACTTCCATGCTGTAGTCCATGGCATTGCATGTAAATTGTTGCGGCGCCATCCACATGTTTTTGCAGATGGTGTTATTGAGGGTCGGGTATTGGAGGCGGTGACGACTGAGGAGGTCAAGGCAAACTGGGAAGCGATCAAACGCGAAGAACGACGCGAAGGCAAAGCTTCGGGTAGCCTTAGCGATGTTCCTAAAGCGTTACCGGCACTGAGTAGAGCGCAAAAGCTTCAAAAAAAAGCCGCTGCCGTAGGCTTTGACTGGCAGAGTTTGGAGGGGGTGCTGGCGAAGCTCGAGGAGGAGATGTCCGAATTTCAACAGGCTGTGGGCGACAACTCCGATGAGGCTATGGCGGAAGAGCTAGGAGATCTCATTTTTACCGCTGTTAATGCCGCTCGCCATCTCGGATTCGATGCGGAAAACCTGCTGCGACACGCCAATGAAAAATTCGAGAGCCGCTTTAATGATATGGAAGCAGCCGCAGTAAAAGATGGCAGCTCATTGAGCAATGAGTCAAGTGTTCAAATGGAAGCGCGCTGGCAGTCAGCTAAAAGCAGGCAATAGCGCTTGTAACCGATGCTCAGGCTGTGTACTTTTGGCCCTCCCATTAAGGGCAGGGCTGGCGGTCGTGGGGCGGTCGCCGAACCGAAATCTACGTGTTTATAAAAAAAGGGAAGTCCCCATGCGAATTATTCTCCTAGGCGCACCTGGCGCTGGAAAGGGCACTCAAGCGAAGTTCCTGTGTGAGCAATTTGATATTCCTCAAATCTCTACGGGTGATATGTTGCGTGCTGCTGTTGCGGCAGGTACCGAGTTAGGGTTACAGGCGAAAAGTATTATGGATGCTGGCGGGTTAGTTTCTGACGAGCTAATCATAGGTCTGGTTAAAGACCGACTGCAGCAACCTGATTGCGTAACAGGCTGCCTTTTCGATGGCTTCCCCAGAACGATTCCTCAAGCACAGGCAATGGTAGATGCCGACATTAGTGTCGATCATGTCATAGAAATTGCAGTCGACAATGAGGAGATCGTAGGGCGCCTAAGTGGGCGACGCGTTCATCCTGCAAGTGGTCGCATTTATCATCTTGTGCACAATCCGCCCGAGGTTGATGGCGTTGATGATGCAACAGGTGAAATGCTGATACAGCGCGATGACGACAAAGAGGCAACGGTTCGAAAGCGTCTTGATGTTTATCAGCAGCAAACGAGACCGCTGGTTGATTTTTATCAGAAGCTTGACGGACCCGCGTATCATAAGATTCATGGTGTCGGTAACGTCGAAAATATTTCCGCAGAGATAAAAAAACTATTGCAGAACTGAGCTTTTTCTTACAGCAATTACTTGTCATTAAAAATAAACATTGTTAGTTTGCAAACGTACGTACTACTACACAGTTGGAGATTGGCATGGCAGCAGCAAAGAAAGCACCAGCTAAAAAGAAAGCGGCACCTAAAAAGGCACCAGCAAAAAAGAAAGCAGTAGCGAAAAAAGCGCCGGCTAAAAAAGCCGTTGCGAAAAAAGCGCCTGCTAAAAAGGCTGCGGCTAAGAAGGCACCTGCAAAGAAAAAAGCGGTAGCCAAGAAAGCGCCTGCAAAGAAAAAAGCAGTAGCCAAGAAGGCACCTGCAAAGAAAAAAGCAGTAGCCAAGAAGGCGCCTGCAAAGAAAAAAGCGGTAGCCAAGAAGGCGCCTGCAAAGAAAAAGGCAGTAGCTAAGAAAGCACCTGCAAAGAAAAAAGCAGTAGCCAAGAAGGCGCCTGCAAAGAAAAAAGCAGTCGCTAAAAAGGCGCCCGCGAAAAAGGCACCTGCCAAGAAAAAGGCAGTAGCCAAGAAAGCGCCGGCTAAAAAAGCGCCAGCGAAGAAAGCAAAGAAGAAGTAGATTCTTTGTGAATTAAAAAAAGCCGGCGTAAGTCGGCTTTTTTTATGCGTTAAGCGGTTCTCACGGTTCAGGGCTTTGGAAATTGCTCTGGAGTGTTTGCGTATGGTCGATGTCCATGCCCGCGCCGGGTACCGTCATGAGTTCAAGCCCATCACAGTCAAGCAGTGCCATCAACGAACGCTTGCTTTGCTGAAGTAAGGTATTAATTTGCAACTGTGCATCTCGATGGAGAACGCAGCAGGGTGTGTGCCTGCCTTCGTCGACGGCAAATACTCCCTTTACAGTTGGGCTGAGGGCTGAGCTGAGCTGCTCGAACCAATTTGGAGAGAGGCTGTACTGATCGCAGGGAAGTACAGCAAGATAGGTTGTCTCAGTAGCACTCAGCAGGGCACTAAGCCCCTGTAGAGGGCCCTGTCCTGATTTTACGTCGCAGAGCACGCGATTTGAAAATTGAGAATAGAACCACGCATTGTCTCGGCAGCAGGCAATAACTTCGTTGAAGCCAGTACCGTAGGCTTCCAAACTCCTCTGCAGCAGTGTTCTTCCATTTGCAACCATTAGCCCCTTGTCTCGTTGACCCGCTCGTATACCAGAGCCGCCGGCAAGAATGCCAAGTGTGAACTCTGAACGATGCAATTTGGGTAGGGACTGTGGGATCATGTCGAATTGTCCCACGGATGTTCTGCGGTTTTCCATGCCGGCGCTACTTTCCTTAGATACTTCAACAGATGCCTGTTCCCTCGCCTGCGTAATGGGGAAGCATACTGTGGATTGTCATAAGCTTCTTCCTCGAGCCCATAACCGCCATATTTTGGCAATGTTAGATGAGGTTATGGCGGGACAGGCTCTGACTGCAATAGAAGGAATAATCTGTGGTGTTGGACCAGGATCCTTTACCGGATTACGTGTTGCCACGGGGGTTGCGCAGGGTTTGGCGTGGTCATTAAACGTGCCGGTTATTCCTTTTTGTTCTTTAATGTCCCAAGCATTGGCCGCGCGTGATGAGGAAGAACCTCTGGATGTTTATTTACTCAGCACTATTGCGGCGCAGACGGGTCAGTTTTACTGGCGCTTGTTCGATTGCCGCAGGGGTGCTTTTGAGCCGGTGACTGAGCCTTGCATGGGTATGTCTGAATATCTTGTCGCAAAGGTTTCCGAGTGCGGTAGCCAACCAGTGCGCATTGTAGGTTCTGCGGCAGCCTCGGTCCTGCAAGAGCTCAATGCTAGTTTGCCTGGGGAGACAGATCTCTCGCCTATGGTGCGTCCCAGGGCTTTGGCAGCGCTTCAATACGTGCTTGAGAACCCGGGCCGGTGTCCTAGCCTTCCGGCTGAACACCTTCAGCCCCTATACGTGCAGACCGATATTGGTTGGAAGAAACTAGCGGAGCAACCTCGCCGTGCTTGATTGGACGCAGACTATCTTATTGGCCCTCATTCAAGGTTTGAGCGAATTTCTGCCTATTTCTAGTTCAGCCCACTTGGTCTTGCCGGCGCAGTTGTTGTCCTGGAGTGATCAGGGTCTGCTCTTTGATGTGTTTGTTCATGGCGGCACGTTACTCGCTGTCATGATTTACTTCAGAGCAGACCTCATATCGCTATTGGGTACTCTGGCATCAGGTGCGGCATTTAGGAGCAGTGGTGACAACGAGCTCTGGCTTCTGGCGGCGGCAACAATTCCCACGGTATTGGTAGGACTGCTGTTCAATGAAATCATTTCAGGGAGTTTGCGGAACCTGCCGGTCATAGCCTTCACCACGTTGTTCTTTGGCATTTTGATGGGCTTGGCCGCACGAATGACTTCTGCGGAGTCTCACTCGAACCACCGCGCGATCTCCCTGCGCGATGCCTTTTTCATTGGTTTAGCACAGAGCATGGCGCTGGTCCCTGGTGTTTCCAGATCAGGGGTCACTATAACGGCCGCTTTGATGTTGGGTTACAACTTAGCCACGTCAGCTCGATTCTCTTTTTTATTGTCTATCCCTGTTATTTTGATGGCAATGGGCTTTATGGCGTTTACGTGGTCTACCGGTGAAACTACAACGGCACCTATCAGCCAACTTTTGATCGCTATGCTGGTGGCGGGCCTCAGTGCCTACGCTACCATTGCACTATTTCTCGGTATTCTTGATCGTATTGGCCTCATGCCGTTTGTATGGTATCGCCTGATTTTGGGCTGTGGGCTAGTGGTGGTCATCATCCTTTCATGATTTTTGGAGTGGTTTATGTCTGAGCGTCTTGATGATTTGCGGGCTTTTTTAGGAGAAGCAACGTCACCTTTTCATGCGGTTGCTGCTCTAAGCAGGCGGCTTGTGGACGCAGGTTTCAAAGCGGTAAAACAGTTAGATGACCTGACTTTCGAAGCGGGGCAGGGTTACTTTGTTACAGCGAACGATAGCTCAATTATCGCGTTTAGAGCGGGAGTGGGTGCTTGTGAAGAAGGGCTTCGCATGATTGGGGCCCATACGGATAGTCCCAACCTTTCGGTAAAACCTAACCCGTTAAAAAAACGCTCGGGCACTCACCAGTTGGCGGTTGATGTTTATGGCGGAGCGCTACTCAACCCATGGTTTGATCGGGATTTATCGCTTGCAGGGCGCGTTTCTTTTGAAAACTCTGAGGGTGAATTAGAGTCCCGCTTGATAGATTTTCAGCGGCCGATTGCAATAATACCCAGCTTGGCAATTCATCTTGATCGCGAGGCTAATAAAAACCGAAGTATTAATCCCCAAACCGATATCTTGCCGCTTATCGCGGGGCTACCCACAGCGGATGGTTCTAGCATTGATTGGGCGGTGTTGCTCGCTGATCAAGTAAGCGCCCAGTATCCGGAAGAAGGCTCGGTGCGCATTCTTGATTTTGAATTGTCGCTGTATGACTGCCAGCCTGCAGGTCTTGTGGGAATTGATGAGGCGTTTCTGGCTTCAGCGCGGTTGGATAATTTGTTGAGTTGTCATGCTGGTCTACTGGCGTTGCTCGCTGCAGACCCTGCGCAGTGGTCGCTGCTTGTTTGTAATGATCATGAGGAAGTGGGCAGTACATCGGCGGTTGGAGCCCAGGGTCCCATGCTGGTCGATGTATTGAACTCGATTACCGGTACGGCAGCTGCGAGCCGTCGCTTGCGCGAGCGATCGAAAATGTTATCGGTAGATAATGCTCATGCGGTACATCCAAACTTTAGCGATCGCCACGATGAGGCGCATGGGCCGCTTCTGAATCATGGGCCTGTCGTAAAAATTAATCGTAACCAGCGTTATGCGACATCGGGTGAAGGTTCTGCGCTGCTGCGCTTGCTAGCGGAGCGAGCGCAAGTGCCACTGCAGCACTTTGTTGTTCGTTCAGATATGGGATGTGGCAGTACAATTGGACCGATTACTGCGGCCGAGACAGGGATTACGACCATTGATTTGGGTGTGCCAACACTTGCGATGCATTCAATCCGCGAATTAGCGGGCACCGCAGATGTCGATTACCTAGGGTCATTGCTCACTGCGTTTTACAATCGCGTCGCCTGACGCTTGCTTGGAGAATTAACATGACACGCAGACGCGTGCTTACCGGTATTACAACCTCTGGAACGCCACATTTGGGCAACTATGTGGGGGCTATTCGTCCCGCGGTACTTGCCTCGCGAGAAGCAGAAGTAGATGCCTACCTGTTTCTCGCCGATTACCACGCCCTCATTAAGTGCCATGACCCTGCCGTGGTCGCACAATCAAGCCTTGAGATCGCTGCTACCTGGCTGGCGTCGGGCTTAGATGCCGAGCAGGCACACTTTTATAGACAATCTGATATCCCAGAGGTGACCGAGCTCTCTTGGATACTCACCTGTAACGCAGCGAAGGGTTTAATGAATCGTGCCCATGCTTACAAAGCCGCGGTTCAAAGTAATCGCGAGGCCGAAGAGGATCCTGATTTTGGCGTCACAATGGGGCTGTTTTCCTACCCTGTATTGATGGCTGCAGATATTCTCATTTTTAATGCTCACGATGTACCGGTGGGTCGAGATCAAATTCAGCACGTGGAAATGGCACGGGATATCGCGCAGCGGTTTAATCATAATTTTTCGAATATTTTCACGTTACCTAAGGCCGTTGTAGGTGAGCACGTTGCCGTGCTTCAGGGCCTTGACGGACGTAAGATGAGCAAAAGTTATGGCAATACCATTCCTTTGTTTGGCACGCCTAAGCAGCTGCAAAAGAGCATTAATAAAATAAAGACCAACCTGCTGGAGCCGGGGGAGCCAAAAATTCCTGAAGAGTCTACGGTGTTTCAAATTTGGTCAGCGTTTGCAAGTGATGACGAGCGGGCAAGAATGTACGCCGACTTTGAGGGCGGTATTGGTTGGGGAGATGCGAAGAAACAATTGTTCGAACTGGTTAACGGTGAGCTGGCCGAAGCGAGAGAACGTTATAACGAGTTAATGGCGAAGCCTATGCAAGTTGAAGAGGTGTTGCAGGCAGGAGCGCAGCGGTTGCGTCCAAAAAGCAAAGCACTGTTAGAGCAAGTTCGAGACGCGGTGGGGCTTCGTGCCTATGTCTAGCGGCGAGACCACTGGGGCTCTAACTGAGGCTGAGACACCATGAGTGCTCAATTTTTAGAGCGTAACGACGATTTTAATGTGCCTTCTGACGAGGCGGTGCACTCAGGGAAAGTACGATCGGTTTACTGGTTAAAACCAGAAGATAGTCGTCGATTGATCGAAGAAAGAAATTACCCCGTTTCTCACGATGCCGAACTTGCTATTCTTATCGTCTCCGATCGTTTATCCGCTTTTGATTGCATTTGGCGGGCTGAAGGTGGCTTGAATGGGGTGCCAGGAAAGGGAGCGGCGCTCAACGCAGTGTCACTCGAATGGTTTAACGCTTTTGCGGAGGCTGGGCTTGCCCGTAGTCACATCCTTGAGGCGCCACACCCCCTCGTATGGGTCGTTCAGCGGGCTAAGCCGGTAAAAATTGAGGCCATTGCTCGTCAATACATTACTGGGTCGCTTTGGCGCGCCTACGCCAAAGGTGAGCGCGTCTTTTGTGGGAACGATTTGCCAAATCATCTCGCTGAAAATCAACGATTAGGAGAGGTGTTAATAACACCCTCGAGCAAGGGAGTGTTAGAGGGGTTGGAGGGCATCGCGGCGATCGACGATGTCAATATTACCCGCGCAGACATAGAGCGTCACTGGTCGCAACTGGGATTTGAACAGCCGGAAGACATTGATCATTACGAACAATTACTCCGCGAGGGCTTCGCCGTCATCGCCGATCGTCTGTCTAAATTAGGTCAGCTCTTTGTAGATACCAAATTCGAGTTTGGCTATGCGACGGGCGTTGAGGGCACTCGCGAGTTAATTTATATGGACGAGGTGGGGACGCCAGATTCGTCCCGTATTTGGAATGCTGCAGCTTATGCTGAGGGCACTGTTTTAGAAAATAGTAAGGAGGGCTTTCGACAAGCGCTTCTGAATTGGGTGCCTGATAGAAATTTATTACTAGATAAACACAGAATGGTCGAGCGCGCGGCTTTTGCTGGCAGCGCGCTGTTACCTCAAAGTATGCTTATGGATGTCTCTGAGACGTATCTCGGGATTGCGGCGCAAATTATAGGCTCATCAATTACAGTGCCTGAAAATCCCAGAGCGGAAATCAAAGAGTTACTATCTGTTGAGCTTGGGCTAGTCTAGGCGACAAGGCAGGCCGCTTAGCCTCGAGTAGAGAATCTTCCGAGGCGGGCCAGCATTTGCAGCCAAATTGCAGACATATCAACGCGGGGAATAGCGATGAAAATAAAAGATAAAGTGTTCGGTTTGGGTCAGTCGTTACTGGGTGGTGTTGCGCTTGCACTGATTGTGGGGTGCAGCGCGTCACCCACAACCCCCGAGATATCTCATGATGGGCTAGTGCTGCAAGATGATACAAAATTTGGCTTGGTCTATGCCAAGCCGGGGGTCGATATTAGAGATTATGAAAACTTTGCGGTTCATCATTGCACGGTGGCATTTCGTAAAAATTGGCAGCGAGATCAAAACTCTACTCGACGCTCTACAAGTCGACGAATTAACGACTCAGATATGGACGCTATCCGCGTAAGTCTCGGAGAACTTTGCGAAACCGAATTTCTTTCGGTTCTTGCGACGGAGCCCGTTTATTCAGTAGTGCCCGAGGAGCAAGCTGCGGCGGGAACTCTGTTGCTAAAGCCCAACATTATCAATCTTGATGTTGTGGCGCCCGACGTAAGTAGTCCCGGGGTCAGTCGCTCATACACGACGGAGTCTGGTGAGATGACGCTGTTTCTAGAAGTCGCCGATGCTTCGACCGGAGAAACGCTATTTCGTATCGTTGACCGACGACGTAATTTAAACGCTATGCGCTTGCAGTGGAGTAATAGTGTTACGAATACTGCAGATGCCAAGCGAATACTGAATGCCTGGGGGGAACAATTCCGGGAAGGCCTTGATCGTATTTATCGTGGAAACAATAGCTGATGGCAACAACACCGATTATTCAGCTCAGCGAGACTGTTTTTGTCGCCGGACAAATTCAGCCTGAACATATGGCAGAGCTGTCAGCTCAGGGTTTTCAGCACGTTATCTGCAACAGACCAGACCACGAGGTGCCAGGCCAGGCCACGATGGATGATATGGCAGAGGCTGCTCAGCTCGCGGGTGTAAACTTCACGCGATATCCGATAGATGGCGC
>Ga0208972_1000980_pt1 | contig 10247 bp, 7 predicted proteins | sample AOAMet_48_BLW_10_2_FD_188232 | JGI IMG/M metagenome (GOLD analysis project Ga0208972, IMG submission 188232) | Ammonia-oxidizing marine microbial communities from Monterey Bay, California, USA - CAN11_48_BLW_10 (SPAdes) | ecosystem: Environmental > Aquatic > Marine > Intertidal zone | place...
GTAAGTGGACGCCTTCAACTCGCGGAGAATAGACAAATATTTCAAAAGCTGGCCGTGGCTTAGGTGCCAGAGTAATTCTTTCGGTTGCTAATTTAACTGAAATATAGGACTTGAAAGTGCCATCTTCAAAGGTTTGAAAAAAGTTAGTTCGCAACGTCGCCTGCACCAGTTCAAGATAGCCACGAATAACTTTATCTTCATTGATGTTTCTAATTGAGTCTAAACCACTTTGTATTTTAGAAACCAAACCAGCTGCTCTCTCTGACTCTCCTTCAGAGGCGTAGCGTGGATCAAAGTGACTCTTAAATAAGGCAACTAAATTACGCGTGAGGTCCAAGTGCCTGGAAAGAGTATCTGCGATAAATTCTTGACTATAGGGAACACTTAACTGCTTGAGGTAACGAGCATACAAACGGAGCATTCCAACAGCTCGCCAGTCGAGTCTTGCCCCTACTACCAATCGATTGAAGCTGTCATCCTCCGCATCACCCCGCCAAACTCGCAATAAGGCATCTTTGAAGCTGTTTTGTACTGCTGAAACATCTACGCTCACATCCAACGAAAACTCTAAATCAAAGTCTTGCATCCAGATAACATCTTCAGATTCAGGGGCGATGCAATAGGGATGCTCCATAACTACTCTGAAACCCAAATTTTCGAGCATTGGCACCATATCTGAGAGTTCTAGAGGTTCGTTTCTGTGAAATAGGGTAACCCGCAGATGTTGCTCTAATTCTTGTTGATCTTGATAGAAATCAATAGCAAGATCATCGCTGCCATCAAGGCGATCAAAAAGTGACATATGCTGATGAGCATGGTCAGGTCCATAAATCTCTTGATAAGCACTCGGGAACGCATTCTGAAAGCGTCTTGATAGAACAGCGCCATCAGCTGCACCAAAAGCACTAATGGACTGTTCGCTGAATACATCACTCCAACTTCTAGTAATCTTTTCAACCACGGCTTGTAGCGTTTCAGCGTTAACCTCAAGGTATTTTTTATTTTCAATCTTGTAAACTAAACGAATTCTCACCAGTACTGAATCAGGAATGAAATGTGTGGTCAGCTCACTCTCAACCGCGCCCAGCTCCAGGCCGATTTTCTCCTCGATCTTGTCTCTGGTATTAGTATTAAAAGACTCGCGGGGTAAATACACTAAACAGCTAACAAACTTATTAAACGGGTCAGTATGAACAAAGACTTTAACCACCCTACGCTCATAGATCTGCCAGACTCCAATAGCTGTGGCTGCCAATACCTCTCTAGTCACATGTAAAAGTTCATCGCGAGGGTGTGAGTCCAATATAGTCAACAAGGCTTTGCCATCATGGCTTGCTGGATTAAATCCAGAATTTTCCATAACCCAACCAACTTTCTCGCGGAGTATAGGAATGCGCCTGGGACTATAGGAATAGAATTGGGCCGTGTAGAGCCCCAAAAACCTTATCTCTCCAACGGGGTCGCCGTCACTATTAAAGCGTTTAACCACGATATAATCAGAATACACATTACGGTGTACTTTCGAGCGTTTTGCAGATTTAGTAACCGTTAGTATTTGATCATCTTCGTAGAGACCTTTGACACCATCACTAAGTTCCTCTACCGACTCTTTGCGTAAATCACCGCGATATTTTTTAAGTAACCCATAAGCACTACCTGACTTCTCGCGCAGATAAACACTCTCGTTTTTCACCTCTAAATCAAACTCTGCACACCCAGTAAATACAAAGTACCCATCATAAATCCATTGCAAGAATGCCAAAGACTCATCTAGCTGCTCTACCTTAGGAGCATTAGTTTTCAGCTCTGCTATTAATAACTCCAGCCGCATCCGCATGGGATCGAAACTGTCTACCACCGTAGAGACGTCATCCAGCACTAATGTTAGCTCACGCTGTAACTCTTCAATTTCTCTTTCAGATAGTAAATCAACCTCTATAATCATTAATGCTTCGCGGTCAGCGTTCTCTACATAATCTGAATGAATACCTTCAATCGTTCCAAGATCATTACGCAACGCCCAAACCGGATTGCTTTGCAAGGTGTATATGTTTAAACCCCAGCGATTCAGAGCCATGCGCAGTGAATCAACTAAAAATGGCATATCACGCTGATCAACGTAAATAGTAGTGTAGTGACTAGACCAGCCATCGAGCTCTACGGTTGGATTAAATACTCGAATTTTGGCAGCTGAACCCTGAGAGTTGGGTCCTGAGTCTTCTAATGGTGGCTCCGCAAAACCATATAAGCCCCATATATTCCAAAAAATATCCTCTGCAGGGCGCTTTAAATAATCATCATCTGGATAGAAATGAATTGCATTAGCGGCAAAGTCGTTAAATTGCTTTTGCTTTTTTTTCGATAACTTTTTTGCCGCAATCTTGTTTAAAGACTGAATTAATGTCTGACGCCGATCATCTTGTTTCACTTCCATGGGAACAATTTGCAACCTTTTTACGTTTTTGAAGTCTGTAATGTAATAGCGATCAAATATCTGCTTCTAAGGTAACAAATTGCTTGGACTCTGTGCAAAAATATTAAGCATTCTTAACAAATAAATTACAGGTAAAATCTTTTCTTAGCTGTATTTGAACAATGTTTGTGTGTTTACTGCATAGCTATTAAACTCGACCCCCTCATCAGGCAACTCAGACACTAAAGTAGAGGTAACTTTTGCAACAAGATATCGCGCAACTCAGAGAATGGCTAGCCAATAAAATCGTCGGTCAAGAGCACTTAATCGAGCGACTAATGATCGCACTCCTTGCGGACGGTCATCTTCTTGTAGAGGGAGCACCTGGTCTGGCGAAAACAAAAGCCATAAAGACTCTTTCCGAAGGGTTAGAGGCCGACTTTCATCGGGTTCAATTCACACCCGATCTGCTTCCAGCGGACATCACTGGAAGCGACATTTATAGGCCGCAACAGGGGACCTTCGAATTCCAAGCGGGCCCTCTGTTTCACAATTTGGTACTTGCTGATGAAATTAATCGAGCACCGGCCAAAGTACAGTCTGCTCTTTTAGAAGCTATGGCAGAGCGGCAAATCTCAGTGGGCAAAAACACTTACCCACTGCCCGATTTGTTTCTAGTCATGGCGACTCAGAATCCAATAGAGCAAGAAGGTACATATCCTCTGCCAGAGGCTCAAATGGATCGCTTTCTCATGCATATATTGGTGGACTACCCTGCCCCAGAGACTGAGCGGGCCATACTTGCCCTATCAAGGCAAGAGGCGCTCAATGACGCTGGTACTGGCATTGAGCCTCTTTCCCAAAAAACACTATTTGCAGCGCGGCAGGCTGTTAACCAAATTCATATGACAGAGGCCGTCGAAGAGTATTTGGTACAACTTATTTTGGCAACACGGAACTCAGAATCCTACGGTGGTGACTTAGCTCAATGGCTCGACTACGGCGCTAGTCCACGGGCAACAATTGCTCTTGATCGTTGCAGCCGATCTTTAGCCTGGATGGAAGGTCGCGACTTTGTGACTCCCGATGACATTAGAGCTATTGCCCATGACGTATTGCGACATCGCCTAATATTAAGTTTTGAAGCTGAAGCCAACGGGATTACAGCAAATCAAGTAATCGACAAACTACTTGATACAGTGCCATCAGCCTAATGAACTGACGCTAATGAGCCTAATCAATCAAGATCAATCACATCCTGCCACCGCCAATCTGAAAGATATGGTTAGACTGCGGTATGGAGCGCGAGAGCTATCTGGCTTCCCGAAGGTTCAAGCACGTCAGATGCTGGCTGGAGGCCATAAATCGCGCTTTCGCGGACGAGGAATGGACTTTGATCAAGTGCGTATATATCAACCTGGAGATGATGTCAGAAGCATTGATTGGCGTGTCACTGCGCGTACTCAAACGCCGCATACCAAAATTTTTAGTGAAGAACGAGAAAAGCCTATTTTAGTTATTACAGATTTACGTAGCCCCATGTTCTTTGGAAGCAAAAGGCTAAAGTCGGTTGTCGCATGTGAGGTTTCAGCTGCGCTTGCTTGGGCGGGACTATCAGCTAATGATCGTTCTGGAGGGATAATATTTGGAGAACAACACCAAATGGATGTTAAACCCCGTCGCAGCCATCATGCGGTACTACAATTTATCCATGGGCTCAAAGACTACAGTACCAAGTTACTCGACCTGCAGGATCAACCGTCAACTGACCGCTATAGTATGGCTGAAATACTCGATGAGGCACGGCACTTTGTTTCACCGGGGAGCACTATCTTTGTCGTAAGCGACTTTCACGACCTTAATGATGCCTGCGAACAGCATTTATTTGCTTTGGCTCGTCAGGGCAATCTAAATTTATGTCATGTTTTTGATAATATCGAGCAACACCTTCCTCCTCCGTCCCTCTATGCAGTCAGTGATGGCGCTCAACATACACTGCTAGACACGAGTAACGCTAAATTGCGTGAACGTTTCAAACAAGCTTTTGAAGATCGAAGTCTGCGTTTAAGGAAACTTAGCGAAAAACTCTCTGCAGGCCTATTACCTTTTAACACTGAAGATACAGTCATGAGCACACTGAGTCGTGCTTACGGCAAAAAACGTAACAGTCGCCGTGGTAGCTGATCATGCAAGGTGATCCTCTAGCCGAACTTCGCGGCATTCATTTACCAGACCCTATATCCTGGTGGCCACTTGCTCCGGGTTGGTGGGTTTTAATCGTTATATTCATTGCAGGCTTAAGTTGGGCGCTTCGGCAGCTGTTAAAATCCTATAATAATAACCTGTATCGGCGACAAGCGATGGCGCAGTTATTACAGATAAAACATGACCTAAACCTGACCTCAACTCAAAGATTAGTCATGATTCTGGAAACACTTAAACAAGCCGTCAATAGTGCTTATCCAGACCAACACTTTAGTAGTCGTGATCTGGCAGCGTTTTTAAATTTTTTGCAAGCCAGTTGCAAAGATACTGTATTCCAGAATCTACCTATTGATCTTAATGCCCTGCTTTATGGCAGACCTGATGACAGGCAAGAACATAATGAACTGACTGAGTCGATCATCAATAGCAGTGAGATCTGGATCAAACAACACTACTCTCAGGATAAGTTGAAGGAAATATCAACATGTTAAGCCTTATTTGGCCCTGGGCATTGGCGTTAGCACCCCTACCCTTAATCTACCGTTGGCGTCGCAAACCGGCTGAAACCAGCATAAGAGCCCTCAGAGCTCCAATGCTTACAGCGGTAGCCAGCGTGGAGCAGGTATCCTTAAAAGCGACCACCTGGCGCAACAGACTTTTGTTAATTTTTCTCAGCCTATGCTGGCTAAGCGCTCTATTGGCCATTGCTCGTCCAGTTTATATCGGTGAGCCCGTAGCACTGCCTACAGAGGGACGCGATATTCTTATTGCTGTTGATATCTCAGGAAGTATGGAGCGAGAAGATATGGTCATTCGTGGCCAAACCGTTAATCGTCTGATGGCGGTTAAGTCAGTGGTTGGAGATTTTGTAATCAAACGTACGGGAGACCGGTTAGGACTCGTTTTGTTTGGCGAAAAAGCCTATTTACAAACACCATTGACATTTGATCGAGAAACAATGGAATCCTTATTGCTAGAAGCTCAAATTGGCTTTGCTGGCAACGGCACAGCAATAGGAGATGCAATTGGGTTATCTGTAAAGCGACTGCAAGATCGACCACAGGATCATCGTGTATTGATTTTAATGACCGATGGCTCAAATAATACAGGCGCTCTTAATCCCGAAGAAGCTGCTGATCTGGCACGCCGAGCCAAGGTAAAAATATACACTATCGGTATTGGCGCAGAGCGGCAGGAGCAGCGTGGGCTATTTGGTCGAACAATGGTAAATCCCAGTGCAGACCTAGACGAAAAGACATTAACCACGCTTGCACAGGCCACTGGCGGCCAATATTTTCGTGCGCGAGATCCTCAGGAGCTAGCATCAATTTACGAAAGACTGAATCAGCTAGAGCCTATTGAACAGGATGCCGAGACCATTCGACCTATCGTTAGTTTATTTCATTGGCCCCTAGGACTAGCATTTTGCCTCAGCTTAATTGTTTTTACGGCCAGCCAACGAAAAGGCGAGGTTAGTTAAGGTAATGATTGAGAATTTGACCGAAATTTTTGATAACTTTCATTTTTTACGGCCATGGTGGTTCTTAGGCTTTATTCCCGTTGTTGCTGTCATTGGTTTTTATACTTGGCGAAAACGCAATGCTGGCAATTGGGAAGCTATTATCAATCCAGAACTTTTACCTTTTCTACTTCAAGGCTCAGGAGGAAAGCGCGCCTTAAACGGACCCTGGCTTATGGCGTTTATGATCTCAGCTTGGATATTTTGCTGTCTGAGCCTTGCGGGTCCCGCCTGGCAACAGTTATCTCAACCTGTGCATAAGCAAGACTCCGCGTTAGTGGTAGTTCTGGATCTTTCTCCTTCAATGTTAGCAGAAGATATTTCGCCAAATCGTTTAGTCAGAGCTCGCTACAAACTGATCGATATCCTCACTCGAAGAACCGAGGGTGTGGTCGGATTGATTGTTTATGGTGGAGATTCACACACCGTGTCTCCTCTGACCGAGGATAGTAATACCATCGTGAGCATGGTCCCCGTACTTGAACCAAATCTATTGCCAGAAACTGGCAGTAATGTGGAGGAAGGCTTGGCAAGCGCCATAGACTTAGCTATGAACGGCGGCTACCAGCAAGCCGATATTCTGCTAATCACTGATGGTATTGATAAATCTGCACTCAGTAATATTGCGCCAATTATTTCAGGTGAAGGTAACTACAGGCTTTTTATACTCGGTGTAGGAACAACTGATGGTGCTCCGATTCCTGGTGTTGCAGGTGGTTTTATCAAGAAGGCAGGCAATGTTATCGTCGCAAAACTGAACGTAGGAACTCTAAGGAAAATTGCTGCCAACAATGGTGGATCCTATCAAACGCTAAGCGCCGATGATCGAGATATAGATAACCTTCTGGCTGGTATGGACTCACTGCTCACAAATAGCACACGAGAAACAGGTCGTTCTTTCGATCTATGGGATGATCAAGGTTACTGGTTGGTGCTATTACTGCTACCTGTTTTGTTACTCAGCTTTAGAAAAGGGACGGTCGTGGTAGTTTTAATTGCCCCACTATTGTTCACTGCTCAGCCAGTTAAGGCCTTAGAATGGCAAGACTTATGGAAAACTCCAGACCAGCAGGCCTCAGAAGCTATGACTGCAGAGAACTATGAGGCGGCTAAAGGTCTGTTTCAAGATTCTCGCTGGCGTGGTAGTGCTGCCTTCAAAGCCGGAGACTTTGATCAAGCAATAGCAGATTTCTCCCAAGATGAGAGCTCGATCGGAGACTACAACCACGGTAATGCACTGGCAAAATCAGGAGATCTTGAAGGGGCTATTAAGGCTTACAATAATGCTCTGAGCAAAGAGCCTAAAATGGAAGATGCCAGGTTTAACCTAGATCTGGTTGAGCAATTGAAGGATCAGCAAGATCAGGATCAGCAGGACCAAGAACAACAAGATCAGGATCAGCAGAACCAAGAACAACAAGATCAGGGCCAGCAGGACCAAGAACAACAAGATCAGGGCCAACAGGACCAAGAACAACAAGATCAGGGCCAACAGGACCAAGAACAACAAGATCAGGATCAACAAAACGAATCTGATGAAGACCCTGCTCAGACTGAGCAAAATAAGCCTGAGGACAAAAATGAAGCCTCAACTGAGGAAGAACAAAAAGAAGAGGTTTCTGTTGAAGAGTTGAGTGATGAAGAAAAACAGGAACAAGAAGCGATTGAACGCATACTTCGACGCATCCCCGATGATCCTGGCGGTCTTCTTCGTGCTAAGTTTCGCCACCAAGCGCGGCAACGCAGTCAGAACCGAAGACCGCCCACTAACGAAGAGCGCTGGTAAATGAGTAACTATTTTAAAGTAACTATCCGAGTTGTGAGTTTAGGTGTTTTAGCCCTGCTAACTTCACCAAGCTGGGCTGACTTAACAGCAAAAGTTGATCGTTCCGTGTTGGATAGTAACGAGACCCTCAGGTTAGAAATACGTTATGACGGTCAAGTATTTACAGGGGAACCAGACTTTAAGCCTTTATCCAACGACTTTGATGTCTTATCTAATAACCGCCAGCAAAGTTACAGCAATGTTAATGGCAAAACTGAATCATTTACCGCCTGGACAATACAGCTGCGTCCCAAGAGAGCAGGAATATTATTAATTCCATCGATTAGTTTCAAAGGTGATATCAGTAATGCTTTGGAGTTACGGGTGCGAGCAGCACCTGCAAACCCAACTGCAGCAAACCCAGGTACACAGCCTATATACACCGAAACTCTGGTGGATAACGATACTGTTTATGTTAACCAGCAAATTATCTTAACTCACCGCCTGTATACCTCAATTAACTTGAGAGATTACAGTCTCTCTGAGCTAAAAATAGCCGACGCCCTACTTCATCGTCTAGGTGATACGACCTATCAGAAGGTGCTGAACGGCAGAACTTATTTAGTGTTGGAGGTAAAGTATGCAGTGTTTCCGCAATCTGCGGGGCAGTTAGAGATTCCAAGTCTGCGTTTTGGCGCCTATGAGGTAAATACTCGCAGTCAATTTGGTGTCTTCAATAATCGTGGCAATCAAGTCATTCGTGATACCGAGTCCGTGCAAGTGAATATTGAGGCTCCGCCAAGTCAAACTGCCGGGCTAGGTTGGATGCCGAGTAGCAAAGTTAGCTTAGAGCAACGCTGGAGTGGTGATCTAGAGAATGCTACGGTTGGCGAGCCAATTACACGCACTGTTACCATCACCGCTAACGGACTTAGTAGTGCTCAAATTACGCCCTTGGAGGTACCCCAGAGCTCAGATTATCGTGTCTATCCAGACCAGCCTCAGCTCGATCAATCTCTCTCTAGTGAAGGTTTAACTTCAACAAGGATAGAGTCTTTTGCCTTGGTTCCAAACCAGTCCGGCGAAATAACCCTACCTCCTATTGAAGTGCGTTGGTGGGACATTAATGAACAGAGAGAGCAAATATCGCGCTTGCCATCAACTACTCTTCAGGTGTTGCCCAGTGTCAGCAATGCAGATGATGGCCTGGCTACTGACGGCGCAATAATTGGCGCTACGGCGCTCTCAGGTAATGATCTTTCTCCTGAAAGTCCGATGACATCAAAGCCACCCAATTCAAGCCTGACCTCTATTTCTTTAGCATTAAATGCAATTCTTGCTTCGCTAATTGTGGCAATGTTAATCGTACGAAAAACTCAAGCTCGCAGGGAGAACCAGGATTCCTCAACCGAATCTCAAGGCACTGCACTCCAGACACTACGGCAGCAGCTGAAAACAATAGAAGATGCGGCAAAAAGTGATGACCTTATGGCGATGCGTGATGCCATTTTAATGTGGGGTAAAACACTATTTGCTGAACGTCCACCAAAGACACTAAAAGCCCTCGCTGTTAGTTTAGGAGATAAAGATATTGAGCAACAATTTGAGCAACTCGATCGCCAGCTCTTTCAGGACAAAAACACTGATTTACCCGAACTTGATATAAAGTTATTACTGAGCCAAATTAAGCATCAATCAACTTTTAGCCGAGGGAGTAGTTCTCGAGATAAAGCGGGTCAAGCACTAAAAGATTTATATCCGACGTAAGTAATATAGTACGTTAGAAATAGATCTTGATACTCTTATACTTAAATAAAAATAAAAGCTTTTGCGCAACCAAAGCTAATAAAAAATAAGGAATTACCATGGATACTAAAGAAAAGAGCAACCAGCTTGAACATGAGAGCGCACTTAATAATCAGGCTCTGTATTGGCAAGCTAATTTGAAACTCCTCGCCAAGCTCTTGGTGGTTTGGTTCGCCGTGTCTTTCGGTTGTGGGATCATTCTTGCCGATTGGCTCGATCAATTTACCATCGCCGGTTTTAAATTGGGGTTCTGGTTTGCTCAACAAGGCGCTATCTATGTGTTTGTAGCTCTCATTTTTGTCTATGCGCGTCAAATGAAAATATTAGATAGACAGTTTGATGTCGGGGATGATGACAGCAATCAGGAGCCGCAATCATGAGCACACAACTATTAACTTATTTGTTTGTGGGAGCATCTTTTGCTCTCTATATAGGGATCGCAATCTGGTCACGAGCCGGGTCGACCAAAGACTTTTATGTCGCAGGTGGTGGGGTGCATCCCGTAGTAAACGGCATGGCCACTGCTGCCGACTGGATGA
>Ga0208972_1000983_pt1 | contig 10236 bp, 8 predicted proteins | sample AOAMet_48_BLW_10_2_FD_188232 | JGI IMG/M metagenome (GOLD analysis project Ga0208972, IMG submission 188232) | Ammonia-oxidizing marine microbial communities from Monterey Bay, California, USA - CAN11_48_BLW_10 (SPAdes) | ecosystem: Environmental > Aquatic > Marine > Intertidal zone | place...
AATTCTAACCATTCTGTTTCCTCACGTACAATAATACAATTTTTGTTACAAAAGAAAGCTTCTTTTTGCAAGCCGCCGCTATCAGTAACGACCATAGCACAATTCTTTAACAGTTCTAGCATATCAAAATAGCCAACGGGATCTATGAGGGTAATTTTTGTATTGATATTGAATTTCGTTAGCATTTTTTTTGTCCTGGGATGCAAAGGTAAAATAACTTGTTTTGTTTGATGAATTAACTCCAAAGCATCAAAAATTTCTTTCATTTTAGCGACATCATCTGTATTCTCTTGACGATGAATTGTTGTTAGAATAAATGCGTCTTTTTGTAAATCTAAATCTTTAATAATGTGCGATTTTTCTGATGATTTCTCACTATAAAACTCAACAGCATCTTTCATGATATCGCCATGTTGTTCAATTTTTATAGGCAAATGATCAAAACCTTCATTGGAAAGATTCTGAAGCGCAGTATCGGTTGGACAACTTAATAACGCTGAAATTCGATCTGTTAAAATTCGATTCACTTCCTCGGGCATTTTCAAATTAAAGGAGCGCAAACCTGCCTCAATATGAATCACTTTAATGTCTCGTTTTTTTGCCGCTAAAGCGCCTGCTAAAGTAGAATTTGTATCCCCATAAACAACAACGGCGTCTGGTTTTTCGTCAATTAAAATAGCTTCAATTTTCTCGAGCATCTGCCCGGTCATTGCTCCATGTGTCAATCCATGAATCGCCAAATTGTATTTTGGCGTAGGAATTTGCATTTCATTAAAAAAAACAGCACTCATATTTGTATCAAAGTGCTGTCCAGTATGAACAATTACTTCTTGAATTTGATTCATTTCTGAAACAATTCTACTTAAAACAGCTGCTTTTACAAATTGAGGTCTAGCTCCTAAAATGGTCACAATTTTCTTCAATGAATTCAAATTTAAATGCTTTTAATAATTGTTGCTAACTTCTTTGTAAGTGCTTTCCGATGGAATTGTTGAACATTTATGGAAGCGACATGCAAAGCTTGTTTTTTAAATACTTGGTAATTTGATAAAATTACCTTTTTTAAGTTGATTTCATCCTCAAAACCTATAACAAAACCAGAATTTGTAGCATTTATAATTGCTGCAGCATCACCATCTGTTGGCGCAATTGCCAAAATGGGTCTTTTTGCTTCTAAATATTCAAAAATTTTACCCGTAAGAATTCCCTTTGCACTAGGCACATTATTGACAACCAATAATAGCATTTGAGATTTCTGCTGATAGGCTCGCACTTCCGAATGTGGTAAATATGGAATAAAATCGAGGATATGCTTGTCTAATAATTGCAATTCATTTTTAACTTGTGGCGCTACTTTACCTACTAAGTTTATTTTCAAATCGATTTTAAATTCCGAATTCTCAGCACAAATTTCCGCTAAAACTTTCCAAAGTAACTTCGGATTTCTGTCTGAGTTCATCATGCCAATATGCGTCAACGTAAAACGACGATCAAGTGTTACTTTTGAATGATCAGTGAAATCAGTATCAAATCCGTTTGTAATTACATGAATATTATTATTAAATTTAAGAAAATTCTCTTTCATGGTTTCTCCTACTACAAGCACAGCGTCCGATTTTTCTAAAACTTCTTTTTCTAATCGAAAATGGGCTGCTTTGGATTTTTTGGTTAATGGTAATTGATGAAAATAATCAATATCGGTCCAAGGATCTCTAAAGTCTGAAATCCATTTGATCTTCAATTTTTCTTTCAATTGCAGACCTATTAAATGCATGCTGTGTGGCGGTCCTGATGTAATTACAACCGATATATTATTTTTTTGAATATAATTTTCTAAATAGCTTACCGAGGGTTTTATCCAAAATTTTCGAGCATCTGGTATAAAATAATTTGCTCGAATATATTGCATGACCTTCCCAAAAAACCCTGGATTTGGATTTAAAAAACCTGCACTCTGAGATTTTTCTTGCTTCAAAAAAGAAAGAAAATTGTTGGGTTCCCAAATCGGTTGTTTTAAAATTTCAATATTCTTTGGCACTTCGCCTTCAAGGGTATCGTCTAAAATAGGATACTTCGGATTCGAAATGGTATACACCACAGGCTCAATATCAAAACCTTGTAAATACTTTACAAACTTCAACCATCGTTGTACTCCTGAACCACCAGCTGGTGGCCAATAATAAGTAATGATGAGTGCTTTCAATTTTCTAAATTATTATATAATTCTATCAAGTTTTTGGATAAAAACTCCCAATTTAAATCGGCATGTAAAGATTGTTGTACTCCTTGGTTTGCCATTAAAAGAGATTCCTTATAATTTTTATAAATGTAAGAAACCTTTTCGGCAAAACTCAATGTATTTTCAGACTCGAAATAAGTCCCTATTTCATGTGCACTAACCAAGCGTTTCATGGGTGCACAGTCTGACACTAATAAGGGTTTTCCTGAGAGTAATATTTGAAAAAACTTATGTGGAACAGCGCTTTCGGTATGCTCATTTGAGATATGTGGAATGATATTTATATCCGAGCTTTTCATAATATTAATGACGTTTTTAAAAGGCTCTCTTCCTTTTATCTTAACAAAATGAGTTAATTCATTGTTCGTTATTATATTTTGAAGATGCATTCTCACATCTTTATTTGCCGGCCCCACGAGCACTAATAAAGCATTGGGGATTGTCTTAACAATTTCATTCATTCCTAAAATAGCAGTGTGCAACCCTCTATGAGGACCAAATCCACCTACATATGAAATGATAAACCTTTCCTTTTCTTCTTTAAAATAGTCTGGTAGATGTGCTTCAAAATTCTTTGCAAAATCTTTCTTTTCTGCATTAGGGACAATTACAATTTTTTTTGAATCAATTTGATGCTGATCAATTAAGCGCGCTTTCATTTCGTCTACAACAGCAATCAAAACATCATATTTCTTAATAATTTTTGCTTCGTAGTTCCGCCATCGATCATAACTAAAAAATAAGGTATTCTTTAATCTAATAATGGGATTCTTACGCCATGAAAACCAGGTTTTTAATGCCGCTGGATAATTCTCATGCAAATCTAAAACTGTTTTTAGTTGATACTTTTTTGCTGCTAGGAATGCTGTTTTCGCAAGCGGTAAGTCATGAACATGTAAAGCGTTTATCTGATATTTTCTTATAAAATCTGGGAGCTTTTTTTTGAAATATGGATGGATGAAATTTAAGGATGCTAAAACATCAATCACACCTTCATGTGCTGTATTTCTGTATGTTATTTGTCGAATTACCGTAACGCCATTGATAATTTCAAACTCTTTATCAGAAGGTTCTTTTTTACACAATATAAATACGGAGTGATTCTCTGATAAGCTCTCAGCCTCTTTTCGAACTCTAATATCTGCAGGATAATTACCATTTAGCAACATTCCAATGTTCATAGTATATCTTATTTTACACCTTTCTTTTCATAAAAAAACCATCCTATCGGAAACAACAATAATAATCCATAGGCGATTAAAGAGATCATCCTTCCATTTTTAATCACACTCGGTTCAAATTGAAAGACTATTTCATGAGCTCCAGCAGGGATTTTCATACTACGCAACACATAGTTCACTCTAAAATGTGGCGTTAAATCACCATCAATGTAAGCATTCCACCCCTCTTTATAATAAATTTCTGAAAAGACCGCAAACTGCTCTTTTTGAGTATTTGATCGGTAGGTTAATGTAGTCACATCGTAGTTTTTCAGTTGAATTGTGGCTGTGGTATCTTTTTCATATTGCAAGGTTTCATTTGCAATAAATTGAGTTCCAAAATCATTCCGATTTAAGACTGCTGTATTTTTAGAATCCAAAGAATCCAGAGCCTGCATTTCTTCATTTTCAGAAGCAACTAACTTTAGGTTTTCTACAAACCAAGCATTTCCATTTGCTGCTTCATTTAACTGTACTTGGGTTGTTCCTTGATCATCTGAAAAAAGAAAATATTTGGTGTTTAACATGTCTAAAACCCCCATGTTTCTTTGAGCTATTTGATACTCAAAAAGTTCTTGATAACGCCCCATTTTTGCTGCATGATATCCACCAATTGAATTGTGAAAATACGAGGTTCTTGCATCGGTCATTGGGTCTACGGTAAAATTACCTACCCTGTAATGCGTTGTGTCTTGCTGAATGAGTTTATCGACATTCGTTTTTACAAAGGGGTTTTCAATGTTTCGAGCAGGTTTAAAATCGGCTTCATTTACGTAGCGTTTGTCAATGGAAATTAAATCAAAAAGAAGGAGCACTGCAAATACAATAATAACGGCAGTCTGCTTCAATGTATTCTTCAACAAAAGCCATAAAGTTCCCGCAGCAACGCCCGTTAAAATTAAAGAACGTAGTGTATCTGTCAGCAACATGGATTTTCGATCGGCAATTAAAGCGTCTATCAAACCTGGCAATGCATTGTATTGTTGCTGGTCTCTAAGTCCTTCAAAAGTGGCGAATATGTGTGCGGAAACAAATCCAACAAAAATTAAACCTACAAATACATACACTGCTTTTTTGATTGCTTCTTGCTTTTCTTCTAAGGTATGCGCTTTTGAAAAGAATGCTTTTAAAGCTAAAAAACTCAAAATTGGCACACACAATTCTGCAATGACTTGTATCGATGAAACAGCTCTAAACTTATTGTAAAGCGGTACATAATCGATAAAAAAGTGGGTTAGAAGCTCAAAATTCCTTCCCCAACTCATTAAAATTGAAAAAACAGTGGCAGCTACCAACCATTGTTTTAACCTTCCCTTGACTAAGAAGATTCCTAAGAAGAATAGAAAAAATAGCACAGCACCAATATATGCGGGAGCCTCTATAATCGTTTGATCTCCCCAATAGGTTAACACTCGTTCGGAATAATCATCGGCAACTTTTCTTCCTGCTTTTTCTGCAATCAGCTGGTAAAAGGCTGAATTTTCATCCAATTTCTCAAAAGTTCCACCCCCCATAAATCGAGGTATAAACAAGTTGAAGGTTTCAAGTTTTGCATAACTGTATTCTGTAATGTAGCCATAATCTAAACCTGTTGAGGCGATTTTTGGACTTCCATCTGGATAAATTGTTAATTCAGAACTTCCACGCGTACTATAATCTGCATATTCTTTCATCGCCATTAAACGAGGTGCATTTGCTGCAATTCCAAGGAAGATTGCTAATAGTAGAATAGCTGTTTGTTTTGCAAAAGTCGAAAGTTGTTTTTCTTTGATAGCATGAACCAGTTCAACAACTCCTAAAATGAGTAAACAAAAACCTAAATAATAGGTCATTTGTGGGTGATTGGTATAAATTTCTAATGACATGGCTAGACCTGTAACCACAAAGCCTCGTAAATATTTTTTTTGAAAAACCCATAAAACACCTGCTAAAACCAAAGGCATATAGCCAATAGCATGTGCTTTTGCATTGTGTCCTGCACCAAAAATAATAATTAGATAGGTAGAAAATCCAAAGGACAATCCGCCTAGGAGCGCCAATTCCCAATCTACTTTTAAAGCTAGTAAGAGCACAAAGAAACTAATAAAATACAAAAAAGTATAATCTGCTGGTCTTGGTAAAAAACGAATGCATTGATCTATGGTTCGAACAAAATCGTTCGGATAGTAAGCGCTTAATTGATAGGCTGGCATTCCACTAAAAGCACTTCCTGTCCAATAGGGTTCCGTATTCTTCTCTGCTCTAAAATCTTGAATTTCTTTAGACATACCCTGAAACTGGGTAATATCTGACTGTGCTATTTTTTGTCCTTTTAAAACAGGATGAAAGTACGTAATTGCAGCAAGCGCGAAAACAATGATCACGATTGCAAAAGGAATTATTTTTTTAATGTTCATATTAATCTATTTCTTCAAAATCTACATATTCACCTACTGTTTTAGAACCTTTTGCATCTTTCGCTGGTGCTTTATCAATAATGGTTTCACCTTCTTTTACAGTAGATTTAGGTTGTTGATTTCGAAATTGTGCTTCGGCTTTCTCCTGCATTTTGTTGACCACTTTCTTAATTAAAAAGGGAGCAAATAACTTTGCCAAAAACTTAAAAGCGTACATGAAAAATACAACGTATAAAATTGTTTTAATTAAACCTAAAGCCATCTCTTTAATATTCTCTTTAAAAATTAATAAATCACCCCAAAAATAACAATTTGTATACAATACCAACGTTAACAAACTGCAAATATTTAAAGGGCTTAAAAAAGAAACCCTTCAATTTAAAGAATGGTATTTTTACAGTATGTTTGTATAGCAATGAAAGAAAGCTAATTTAACCTTTTTATTTTGAAAAAAACTACCTTACAATATAGACTCACATTCTTCTTAATTACTTCTTGTTACTTAGGATTACATGCGCAATACACTAATGTGATCAATTCAAACAAACCAGGATTTTCAGAAAGCCCTTACAGTGTAGGTACCGGGATTTACCAGTTTGAAAGCAATCTCTTTTATCGAGATATGAGTATAGAGTCAACATTCTCTCAGCCGCAATCTTTGGGGATTGATTTGTTATTCAGAACTAGTTTTTTTCTTGAAAAGTTAGAATTTAGCACTCACTTAAGTTACCAAAGAGACCAAGTAGCTTTTAATAATGTTTTTACATCGAATGATTTTACAAGTGGATTAAGCAACGCAACGATTGGTGCTAAATATTTAGTTTTTCAACAAGAATTTACAGACAAAAGCAAAGAGGTACGAAGTTGGAAAAAAAGAAATGCTTTTGATAAAAAAAGACTTATTCCTTCCGTAGCAGTCTATGCAGGATTCAATACAAACTTTTTAGGAGACCTCCACAAAACCTCTAAAGTATCTCCTAAACTGGGAGTGTTATTACAAAATGATTTGAGTAATGACTTTAATGTGATTACCAATTTCTATTATGATAAAATGGGAACTGACGCTGCTGAATTTTCTTATATTATAACAGGAACCTACAGTTTTAATGATCGCTGGTCTACTTTTTTTGAGAACCAAGGCATCTTTAAAAAAGAGCAAAAAGACACAAACATTGGAACTGGTATTGCTTTCTTATTAACAACCAATCTACAAGTAAACGCATCGGCAAGAGGCATGTTTGAGGGAAATTCTACAGGATATTATACAAGCTTAGGCGTTTCTTATAGAATTGATAGACATCGGGATTCTTATATTGAACTGGACGACAATGGCAACCCTATTGAAGACAGCCCAAAAGACAAATTGAAGAAAAAGAATTTCTTTGGGAGAATCTTTAGTATTTTCAAAAAGAAAAATCCAGCAGAAAAAGGAACAGAAAAAGAAACAACCAAGAAAAAGAAAAAACGCCGTGGCTTCTTCGGGCTTTTTAAAAAGAAGAAAGAAACAGCGCTGGAAAAAATTGAAAGGGAAATTAAAGAATTGGAGAAAAAAATTAAGAAAGACGGCAATTAGCCTTCAAATATCATGAAATGATAACGCTTCAAAAAGTTACTTCTAAAAAGGAAATGAAACAATTTGTCTTATTTCCTTTTTCACTTTACAAAAACAATCCCTATTGGGTTCCCCCAATCGTAAAAGATGAGATTGCTAGTTTTAATCCTTCCAAAAACCCAGTTTTTGAGAATGCAGAAGCTCAATTTTTTATAGCGGTTAAAAACGGTGAAATTGTTGGAAGAGTTGCCGCCATCATCAATTGGCTAGAGGTTGAAAAACAACAACTAAAAAAAATGCGTTTTGGTTGGTTTGATTTTATTGACGACATTGAAGTATCCAAAGTACTGTTGAATAAAGTAAAAGAAATTGGACTTAACAACAACTTAGCTTATATGGAAGGCCCCGTAGGGTTCAACAACCTCGACAAAACAGGGGTTTTAACAGCAGGTTTTCAACATATTGGCACAATGATAACCTGGTATAACCATCCCTATTATAAAGAGCACTTAGAGCAATTGGGCTTTGTAAAAGAGAAAGAATATTTCGAAAATAAGTTCCCATTTAAAAATGTTGATGGAGTGTATTTCAACAGAATGAGCAACCTTATAAAAAGACGCTTTCAGTTAAAAGCATTGGATTTCACAAAAACAAAAGAACTCCTCCCCTATGTAGATGAAATGTTTGAAGTTTTGGAAAAGTCCTATGGAAAACTATCAACATTTGTACCCATTTCAAAAGCACAGATCGCTTTTTTTAAGAGAAAATATATCGGTTTTATCAATCCAGAATATATAAAATTCGTGGTGGATGCCAATCACAAACTCATTGCTTTTGCCATTGTTATGCCCTCCTTTTCGGAAGCATTACAAAAAACAAAAGGAACACTTTTCCCCTTTGGATTGTTTCACTTGTTCCATGCTAGAAAACACACTAAAGACGTTGTTTTTTATATGATTGGTGTGGATCCGGCCTACCAAAACAAAGGTGTACATGCCATTCTCTTCGACCAGTGTACCAAAACTTTTGTAAAAAAAAGAATTGTAAATTGCATTCGAACGCCAGAATTGGCAGACAACGATGCCATTCAAAAAATATGGAAAAACTTTGATCCTACAAGGCATAAAAGACGAAGCACCTATAAGAAGATGCTATAGGATTGAACTTTTAAAGTTTGAAGTTTAAAAGGTTTTGGAAAGCTCAGTAGAGAACAACTCTAAAAAAAATACAATAGCTGCTCATGTTGAATCGATAACTAACTTAAATAAAAAATCTAATATCTGTAAGAAGATCTTAACTTTACCACTTAGAAACAATTTTAAACACTGAAACACCTTTACCCATGCAACTCTTTTACAATTCAGAAATTTCTACCGCCACCAAACAGCTTGTTTTCGATAAGATTGAGAGCAAACACATTGTGCGTGTATTGCGGAAGAAAGAAAATGATGTGTTAAAAATTACCAACGGAAAAGGCTATTTGTTTGATGCAAAAATAAGTTTTGCAAGCGATAAAAAATGCATGGCAGACATTATTGCTGTGACCGAAAAAGAGAAGCCATGGAATTACTACCTCCACATTGCCATTGCACCCACCAAAAACAATGATCGCATAGAATGGTTTTTAGAAAAAGCTACCGAAATTGGTATTGATGAGATCACCCCAATTATTTGCGCAAACTCGGAAAGGAGAGTTGTAAAACTCGATCGATTTGAAAAAATCATCCAGTCAGCAATGAAACAATCTTTAAAATTTACACTCCCAAAACTGAATCCACCTACAAAATTGAATACATTTCTACAGCAGGAATTGGACGGAACCCGATGTATTGCACATTGTGAAGATCAAGACAAAAGTCTCCTTAAAACAGTAGTAAAGCCTGCTGAAAAAGTAACGATTCTTATTGGTCCTGAAGGGGATTTTTCTGGGGATGAGATCGAAAAAGCATTGACAAAAAAATGGACCCCTGTTTCTTTGGGAGAAAGCAGACTTCGCACAGAAACTGCTGCATTGGTTGCCGTAAATTTGGTTTCTTTTATGAATGAATAAGTTTTTTACTATATTGCTTCTTTTCTAATCAATAGCGATTTATGAAGCCTCTCTTACTTTTCTTTTTTTGGAGTTTATGCCTAACGGCACATGCACAAGATGTGGCTATTTTAAAATACAATGGCGGTGGCGATTGGTATGCAAATCCAACAGCAATTCCAAATCTGATAGCCTTTACCAATACAACCATTCATACCACGATTTCTAAAATACCAAAAACAGTTGCTGTGGGCAGTCAGAATCTTTTTAGTTTCCCAATGGTATTTATGACCGGTCATGGAAATGTTATATTTTCAGAGAGTGAGTCAGAAAATTTAAAAAACTATTTAACTTCTGGAGGTTTTTTACACATTTCCGATAATTATGGCTTGGACAGTTACATTCGAAAAGCACTCAAAAATGTATTCCCAGAATTAGAATTAATAGAAATTCCATCAAATCATGAGATTTACAATCAGACCTATAAATTCTCAAACGGAATTCCAAAAATTCACGAGCATGATCAAAAAAAAGCTCAAGGTTTTGGATTGTTTTACGAAGGTCGATTAATGGTTTTTTATGATTATGAAACCGATTTAAGTGACGGATGGGAAGATGCAGAAATACATAACAACCCAAAATTAGTTCGAGAAAAAGCGTTGAAAATGGGGTCGAACATTATTGAATATACTTTTAAAAATTAATGCAATGCAACCTCAAATAGATATCGATGCAATAAAAATAAACTTTGATACACAGGGTTTATGGATCTTAAACATTGCCATTGCAATCATCATGTT
>Ga0208972_1000999_pt1 | contig 10096 bp, 10 predicted proteins | sample AOAMet_48_BLW_10_2_FD_188232 | JGI IMG/M metagenome (GOLD analysis project Ga0208972, IMG submission 188232) | Ammonia-oxidizing marine microbial communities from Monterey Bay, California, USA - CAN11_48_BLW_10 (SPAdes) | ecosystem: Environmental > Aquatic > Marine > Intertidal zone | place...
ATTACCGAGAATGTTTGTGTTTTCGATTCGTTATAATTTATAAGATTTGAACCTTTGAAAAAAAACAGCCACCAACACCGATAAAAATAATTGAGGTTGAGTGCTAAAACAAATCTAGTTGCGTGTTTATTACTGCTGATTTTTCTGCGGAGAATCTCTACCGCTAGCGCAAGCGTCTTCCTCGTGACACTAAGAGTACTGAAAAATGAATAAAAGAGAGAAGACAGAAGGTTGCAGTTTTACACCGCTGAAACAAGCATTTTTTTTACTGCAAGTCTTTTAGCAATAGTTGAATGGATTTAACCCCATTCCATTCATTTTCATCCAACGCATATACAATATCAAATGCATTTTGAATTTCTGTTATTTTAGAGCCCAAATTAAAGCCAATGGCATTGTATGTTTTAGAGTCAGCTCCAGAAATAATATTCAATTTTAAATGGGTTTTGTCTGCACCCACTTGCTTACCATAGCCATTGTCTCTTACTGCAGAAGTTTTAAATGTAGGCTTCATGTTTTGGGGACCGAAAGGTGCCATTTGTTGGATAATTCGAAATAACTTGGGTGTAATTTCCGACAATTCAATTTCCGTATCAATCAAAACTTCAGGGATCAACAATTCTTTGGGAATACTGCTGCGCACCACTCCCTCAAATTTGGCTTTAAATTTTTCGTAGTTTTCGGGCAGCAAGGTTAAACCAGCTGCGTACTTATGACCTCCAAATTGCTCGACGAATTCTTCACAGGCAAGTATGGCATTATAAACATCAAAGCCTTTTACAGAGCGAGCAGAAGCTGCAAGTTTATCGCCACTTTTAGTAAATACAAGCGTAGGACGGTAGTGTTTTTCAATTAATCGAGAAGCAACAATACCAATAACACCTTTGTGCCAATCTTCTTTGTAAACTACCGAAGTAAACCGATTTTCTTCAGCGTTGTCTTTGATTTGCATTAGGGCTTCGTTGGTAATTTTTTTATCCAAATCTTTCCGGTCCGCATTAAAAATTTCTATGGCAGCTGCAAATTCCACCGCCGAATCAAAATCCATTTCAGTTAGTAATTCTACTGCATAATTTCCGTGTTTCATTCTACCTGCAGCATTAATTCTGGGTGCTACAATAAACACGACATCGGTAATGGTCAGTACTTCTTTTTTGGTTTGATGAATGATGGCTTTGATACCGTTTCTTGGGTTGGAATTAATTACTTGTAATCCAAAATAAGCTAGCGTTCTATTTTCCCCATTTATTGGTACAATGTCTGCCGCAATTGCGGTGGCCACTAAATCTAAATAAGGTACAAAATCAGCAATGCTTTGTTGCCTGTTTTTTCCAAGCGCTTGAATCAATTTAAAACCCACTCCACAACCACACAATTCATCAAAAGGATAGTAGCAATCGATTCTTTTTGGGTTTAAAATTGCCACTGCTTTTGGCAATTCAGCACCAGGTTTGTGGTGATCACAAATAATAAAATCAATCCTTTTTTCAGTAGCATAAGCCACTTTTTCAAGGGCTTTTGTGCCACAGTCTAAAGCAATAATTAAGGAGAAATTATTGTCTTCTGCAAAGTCAATTCCTTTAAAAGAAACGCCATATCCTTCTCCATATCGATCTGGAATGTAGGTAGAAATATTGGGGTAAATTGTTTTTAAATAAGAGGCAACCAATGAAACTGCTGAGGTTCCGTCTACGTCATAATCGCCAAAAACTAAAATATTCTCCTGGTTGCGAATCGCAGTTTCAATGCGTTCCACTGCCAGGTCCATGTCTTTCATTAAAAAAGGATCATGGAGATCGTCTAGACTGGGTCTAAAGAATTTTTTAGCCTCTTCAAAAGTGGAGATGTTTCGCTGCAATAAAATTTCAGCAACGGTCGTATCTACAGACAAATCTTTTGCAAGTTTTGCTATTTTTTCTTTCTCAATTTTTGGTTTTGAACTCCAGCGCATTGCAATTTTTTTAAACGTAGGGTACTTTATGGGTGCAGGTGAATCCCGATAGTTATCGTCGCAAACTGTCGAAACATTTCCATGACACCACAATATTTTTCAACCGATAAATCGACAGCCTTGTTTATTTTATCTTCAGGCAATTCGCTTCCATAAAAGTGATAATCTACCAACACTTTGTTGTAAAATTTTGGATGTTCTTCCGTCAATTCTCCGGTAACAACAATTTTAAAATCAGTAGGGCTTACTCTCATTTTTGCTAAAAGAGACACTACGTCCAGTCCAGAACAACCCGCTAAAGAAGAAAGCATCAAAGCCTTTGGTCTATAGCCAGCGTCATTTCCGCCATGCGCTTCTGAAGTGTCAATTAAAAGGTTGTGTCCTCCAGGATTGTCAGATTCAAAAAGCATATTTTCTTTCCAGGTAGTTGTAACGATGTTTGTGTTCATAAGTATTTTTTTACAAATAATTTTTAAAAAGTAATAATTGCTAAAGGTAAAAAATAAAACCCTTTTTCACTTATTTTAATTGCGCCACTAATTTTCTCAATAAAAAGCTATCTTTAACTACTGAAACAAAAACATATAAAACCGATGCCATTAGTTACTCCTTTATCAGCAGAACACGATTTAGAAACCAAAGAATTAGCCGAGTTTTTTAATGAAACCTTGGGGTTTTGTCCAAATTCTGTATTAACGATGCAACGCAGACCGGCGATTTCCAAAGCCTTTATTAATTTGAATAAGGCAGTAATGGCCAATGAAGGTCGAGTTACTTCTGCTTTAAAAAGACTTATTGCCTGGGTTTCTAGCAATGCTACTGGATGTCGCTATTGCCAAGCGCATGCCATTCGGGCTGCAGAGCGCTACGGAGCCGAACAAGCACAGTTAGAGAATGTTTGGGAATATAGAACACATCCTGCATTTTCGGCTGCGGAGAGAGCTGCTTTGGACTTTTCATTGGCAGCATCCATGGTGCCGAATGCTGTGGACGCTAACATTAAAACAGCGTTGTATGCGCATTGGAACGAGGGTGAAATTGTAGAGATGTTGGGAGTAATTTCATTATTTGGATATTTAAATCGTTGGAATGATTCTATGGGGACAATTCTAGAAGAGGATGCGATTGAAAGCGGTGATCAATATTTAGGAAAACACGGTTTTGAAGTTGGAAAACATGTATAAGTGAACTCATTTTTACATAAAAAATCCGTTGGAAATTATTTCCAACGGATTTTTTATGAATGATATCTCACGAGTAAGCGCAAAATATTTGCTTGCCAGCGCCACTAACTACATCATTCCTGGCATCCCACCACCCATTGGAGGCATACCGCCACCGCTTGGTGCATCTTCTTTAATATCAATCAAAGCACATTCTGTTGTTAAGATCATTCCTGCAACAGAGGCTGCATTTTCTAATGCAACACGGGTTACTTTCTTCGGATCTATAATTCCAGCTTTGAGCATGTCTACATAATCATCTGATTTTGCATCATAACCGAAATCTTTTTTCCCTTCTAATATTTTGTTTAAAACAACAGAGCCTTCGCCACCTGCATTCTCAACAATAGTTCTTAAAGGAGCTTCTACTGCTTTGTTGATAATTTGTATTCCTGTAGTTTCGTCGATGTTTTCAGTTGTAATTGTGGTCAATACTTTTTTAGCACGTACCAAAGCAACTCCACCACCGGCAACAATTCCTTCTTCTACTGCAGCACGCGTAGCATGCAATGCATCGTCTACACGGTCTTTCTTTTCTTTCATCTCAACTTCTGATGCGGCACCTACATATAAAACAGCAACCCCTCCAGCTAATTTTGCCAAACGTTCTTGTAGTTTTTCTTTGTCGTAATCTGAGGTTGTTGTTTCTATTTGTGCTTTAATTTGATTGATTCTCGCCTTAATTGCATCTGCATTTCCAGCCCCATTGACAACGGTTGTATTGTCTTTGTCTACAGTTACTGTCTCTGCAGTACCTAATAAATCTAAGGTTGCATTTTCAAGAGAAAAACCTCTTTCTTCAGAAATAACCGTTCCACCAGTTAAAATCGCAATGTCTTCTAACATGGCCTTTCTTCGATCTCCAAATCCAGGTGCTTTTACCGCAGCAATTTTTAAGCCACCACGTAATTTATTGACTACTAAAGTAGCTAATGCCTGACCGTCTACATCTTCTGCAATGATTAATAAGGGTCTACTAGACTGAGCAACAGGTTCTAATATAGGAAGAATTTCATTTAGGTTTGAAATTTTCTTATCGAATAATAATATGTATGGATTTTCTAGATCTGCAATCATTTTATCTGCATCTGTTACAAAGTATGGTGACAAATATCCTCTATCAAACTGCATTCCTTCTACAACATCTACATAGGTTTCCATTCCTTTTGCTTCTTCAACAGTAATCACACCTTCTTTACCAACTTTGGTGAAAGCGGTTGCAATTAAATCGCCAATTGTATTGTCGTTGTTTGCAGAAATTGCTGCAACTTGTTTTATTTTTTCTGAAGAATTTCCTACTTTTTGTGCTTGCTTTTCTAGATCTAGAACAATTGCAGCGACTGCTTTGTCAATTCCACGTTTTAAATCCATTGGATTTGCTCCTGCAGCAACATTTTTTAGTCCTTCTTTTACAATTGCTTGTGCAAGAACGGTAGCGGTTGTAGTTCCATCTCCAGCTAAATCATTAGTTTTAGAAGCAACTTCTTTCACCATCTGAGCGCCCATGTTTTCTAGCTCGTTTTCAAGTTCAATCTCTTTTGCAACAGAGACACCATCTTTGGTTACGGTGGGTGCTCCAAATGATTTTGAAATAATTACATTTCTTCCTTTGGGACCTAAGGTTACTTTTACTGCGTTTGCCAATGCATCCACTCCACGTTTTAGTCCGTCACGAGCTTCAATATCAAATTTTATGTCTTTTGCCATTTTAATTTATGTTTTAGTGAATAAATTTTACTTTGAATCATATTGATTTCTTCATTTATTATTGTGAATGAATTTTTATCAATATAATTTAAATCTTTTGAAAGAATTAATAAGTATTCAGATTCTGAAGAAGCAGAGTCTAAAGCTCTTAATGCTATTTAAATGATTGCTAAAATATCTGCTTCACGCATCATTAAGTAATCTTTTCCTTCCAGCTTTAAATCTGTTCCGCCATATTTACCATAGAGTACAGTATCGCCTACTTTTACGGTCAATGGTTCGTCAACTTTACCATTACCAACGGCAACAACAGTTCCTTTTTGTGGTTTTTCTTTAGCGTTGTCTGGAATGATTAATCCAGAAGCTGTTTTTGTTTCTGCAGGCGCAGGTTCTACAAGAACTCTGTCTGCTAAAGGTTTAATGTTTAATCCCATGTGTATATTTTTAGATTGGTTTTTATTTTATACTTACCATGTAGTCAGAAATAATGCCATTTAATGAAAACTGACAAGATTACTAATTTCACTTTCGAGTTTTTTAAATATACTATAAAAAAAATGCCAACGTGTCATTTACGTAGGCATTTCTATAGATTATCAATAATGTAAAGATTATTGTTCGCTTTCTTTTGTTGTATCAGGAGTAATCGGTGCTGGGGTTGAAGCTTCAATGCCATTTAATGTTTCTTTTAAGATAGGTCCTTTATCTCCACCTCTATCTATAGCATAATTTGATAATAAAATCAATGCAAACATTGAAATTGCCAACGTCCAAGTTGTTTTGTCTAAGAAGTTGTTAGTGTTTTGCACACCTCCTATAGATTGTGCACCTCCACCACCAAATGAAGAAGATAATCCTCCTCCTTTAGGGTTTTGTACCATAACAATTAAAATTAAGATCACAGCTACCAATAATATGATCCCTAAAAATAAGTTATAACTCATGATTTATTTTTTTGTAAAATTTGAATTCTTTTAATTTGGTCTGCAAAGAAACCACTTTTTTCTGGATATTTCAAACTTAAAATTTTATAAGCTTGTATTGCATTTTTATATTTTTTTTGTGCTAAATACACTTTGGCCAATGTTTCTGTCATTAAAGAGTTTGATGTTTCGTTTTTGGAAACTAAAACATTGATACTTTTCTCTTTGATAACAGGTTTTATTTTTGGGTTTTTCTCAATAAAACGATCAATAATTGAAGCTCTAGAGATGAATTTTTCTTTTTTTGGAGACGCTCTAACTATTGGTGTAGCCTTTGATAATTGCAACCATTCCCCAAAAGAGTGTTTTTCTGATGTTGTAAAAGAAAGCGGCGCATTCATCCCAAAGTCGCTTGGAGCAATTTCTGATATTGGTTTTTCATTCAATGAAACTGTTTCCGTTTTCTGTTGCACATCGGGTTTTGGAAGCACATTAAAACTAGATGCTGTTATAAAATCGAACAAGATGGCTCTGTCTGTGGTATACGCAGCAGTTACTTTGAGCTCATTATTGTATTTAAAACTGTTTTGCATTTTCAAGCCTTTTAAATACAAACTCCTTGCAGGTTGAAAATACGGATATTCCTCAATGAGGTTTTTCAACGCTTGCGTTTCTTCTTGCTGTAAGATTGCAGGATTTTTTAGGATCGATATGAATTTCTCGGTTACCAATCTCCTAGTGCTGCGTTAAAAATATCTTGATGAATGCGCTCTAAAATTTCGTCCAATGCTCCTTCTAATACTCCGCCAACTAATTGTTCATTAGAATTAAAGTCTGAGTAAAATGAAAAACTTTTTTCAAAGTCTTTTTCTTCATCCAATGCATTGTAGAAGCGAACATTTATAGTTACTGTTAGTCTGTTTTGGGCCGCCGTTTGTTGTGCTGTTGCACTCATCGGGTTTATTCGATAGCCCGTAATTTCTCCTTCTAAACGCAAATCTGCATTGGGATTGTTTACCAATGTCAAGTTGGTTTGTCGTAAAAACAGCTCTTGTAATTCGGGTGTAAATCGCTGACTTAATGTTGGCTCAACTAAGGTTGCTTCATTTCTAAAAAATGCAACCTGAATGGTATCTGCATTGGTCGTTGCTCCGGTAAAAGAATAGGCACCACAAGCAGTGATCAATAAAGTACAGATTGCAAAAAAAGAGATGTAGAGGATTTTTTTCATTAATTACAAATCATATTGTTTAATTTTTCGATACAAAGTACGTTCAGAGATACCGAGTTCTTTGGCCGCTAATTTACGTTTATTGTTGTTTTTTTCTAATGCCTTTTTAATCATTTCTACTTCTTTGTCTTGTAAAGATAAAGATTCGTCTTCTTCAATGGTCTCAATAAAGTCATAATTTTTATCAGAAGATGCATTTTGTGGAATCTTTAATACTTCTATGGCATGCTTTTTTTCTTCTTGATCTGCGTATATTTTTTCAATTAATTGATGATTTTTTTCTTCCACTTTTTCAATATCCCCTGTTTTCATTAGGTCTAAAGTCAACTTTTTTAAATCGTTGATATCGCTTCTCATATCAAACAATACTTTATACATGATGTCTCTTTCTGTAGAAAAATCATTCGCTGAAGTTCCACCAATAACAGCGGGTAAGTTTTTGTTATAGTTTGGAAGATATTGTACAATATTTTCTGCTGTAATCAATCGGTCTTCTTCCACTACAGAAATTTGTTCTGCAATGTTTCTTAACTGACGAATGTTTCCAGGGAAACGGTAATTCATTAATAATTTAATGGCGTTTTCATCTAAGCGTACTGTTGGCATTCTGTATTTCTGAGCAAATTCTGACGCAAACTTTCGAAACAATAAATGAATGTCTTCATTTCGATCGCGAAGTGGAGGCAACGGAATTTCGATGGTGCTCAATCGGTAATACAAATCTTCTCTAAATTTTTCTTTTGCAATGGCTTCTTGCATATTTAGATTTGTTGCAGCAACAATTCGAACATTTGTTTTTTGTACTTCTGAGGATCCTACTTTTATGAATTCGCCGTTTTCTAAAACGCGTAATAAACGTACTTGGGTGGTTAGTGGTAATTCTCCAACTTCATCTAAGAAGATAGTTCCACCGTCTGTTACTTCAAAATATCCTCTTCTTGCTGTGGTTGCACCTGTAAAAGCACCTTTTTCGTGACCAAAAAGTTCACTGTCTATGGTTCCTTCAGGGATAGCTCCGCAGTTTACTGCAATGTATTTTGCATGTTTTCTATGTGATAAAGAGTGTATTATTTTCGGAATACTCTCTTTACCAACACCGCTTTCACCCGTTACCAAAACAGAAATATCTGTAGGTGCAACACGCACTGCTTTTTCCAATGCTCGGTTTAAATGCACATCGTTACCGATAATGCCAAAACGTTGTTTTGTTGTTTGTAAGTTTTCCATTGTAATCGTTTAAATGTTTAAAGTTGAAAAATGGCACTTTCAACTTCTAACTTGATGACTCATTTTAATTATTATCAGAATACCCAACAACAGTTCCTTTTAAGGTTGCTGAGGTGCAGTCTTCTACTTTTACCATTACAAAATCTCCTAATTTATAGCTGCCTTTATCAAAAACAGCGACAGTATTTTGTGTATTTCTTCCTTTCCACTCATTCGGGTTTTTCTTGGAGGTTCCTTCAATTAAAAATTCTTCTGTTTTCCCGAGATGTTGTTGTGTTCTAAAGAGTGCATGTTCTTGTTGTAAATCTATAATTTCTTGTAACCTTCGTTTTTTAACAGCAAAAGGAACGTCATCTTTCATTTTATTTCCTGCAAGCGTTCCGGGTCTTTCGGAGTATGAAAACATAAAACCAAAGTCATATTTTACATATTTCATTAACTCTAAGGTATCTTGATGATCTTCTTCTGTTTCTCCACAAAAACCAATAATCATGTCTTGTGACAAAGACATTTCTGGTACAATTTTAAAAATATTGTCTACCAATTCCATATATTCTTCACGGGTGTGTTGTCTGTTCATTGCTTTTAACATGGCATTACTTCCACTTTGTACAGGCAAATGAAGGTATTTGCAAATGTTTTTATGCTTTGCCATAACATGAATCACATCTAAGCTCATGTCTTGAGGATTTGATGTTGAAAAGCGAAAACGTGTTTTTGGAAACTTTGTTGCACACATGTCTAACAACTCCGCAAAACCAACGGCAGTTGCTTGTGCCATTTCTGATGCTTTTTTGAAATCTTTTTTCAATCCACCACCAAACCATAAAAAGCTATCGACATTCTGACCTAAAAGGGTGATTTCTTTATAGTTTTTATCGACCATCGATTGCACTTCTTCTAAAATACTTCTCGGATTTCTACTTCTTTCTCTCCCTCTAGTAAAAGGAACTACGCAAAAGGTACACATATTATCACAACCTCGTGTAATGGAAACGAAGGCGGTAACTCCGTTTGAATTTAAACGAACTGGAGAAACATCCCCGTAAGTTTCATCTTTCGAGAGGATTACGTTTACAGCATCTCTTCCATACGCTACTTCTTGTAATAAATTTGGAATGTCTCTATAGGCATCTGGGCCCACCACCAAATCAACAATTTTTTCTTCTTCTAAAAATTTTTCTTTAAGTCGTTCTGCCATACAGCCTAAAACGCCCACTTTCATTTTTTTATTGACTTGCTTTACAGCGTTGTATTTTTGTAATCTTTTGCGAACTGTCGTTTCTGCTTTTTCTCTAATAGAACAGGTATTTACAAGTACTAAATCTGCTTCTTCTAAAATTTGCGTGGTGTTGTAACCTTCTTTGTCTAAGATTGCTGCAACAATTTCACTATCATTCATATTCATTTGACAGCCGTAACTTTCTATGAATAGTTTTTTAGTGTTTTCTTTTTTATTTTCGGTAACAAGGGCTTTCCCTTGTATTCTTTCGTCTATGATTTTTTCTACTTGCTCCATGTGTCAATTTTCATTTTAATGGTGAGCAAAGATACAACCAAAAACCAAAATTTATGACAAATTGGCAGAAAAATACAATTGATTTTGTATTAAAAATGAAGTAAAAACAGCACTTAAAATAATTTATAAAAAAAAACTACATACTTTTGCAGTCTAAAATCTCGCAATTTCGATTGCGATAATTATGACAAAAAAAAGATACATGGCAAAGAATTTAGTAATTGTAGAGTCACCCGCAAAGGCAAAAACGATCGAGAAATTTCTTGGAAAAGATTTTCAAGTTGAGTCTAGTTATGGTCATATTGCAGATTTACC
>Ga0208972_1001017_pt1 | contig 9984 bp, 8 predicted proteins | sample AOAMet_48_BLW_10_2_FD_188232 | JGI IMG/M metagenome (GOLD analysis project Ga0208972, IMG submission 188232) | Ammonia-oxidizing marine microbial communities from Monterey Bay, California, USA - CAN11_48_BLW_10 (SPAdes) | ecosystem: Environmental > Aquatic > Marine > Intertidal zone | place...
ATTAAAGTTAATATATAAATAGTCTCAAATACAAAATTTTCAATCATTTTAACATTTATTTTTATTTTCCTACTTGCACTTTTTTGAAGTTCAAATATAAAAAAATATTATTAAAACTATATTGGATATTTGTTCGTGAACTCAACTAAAAAAAAATCTACAGAAAAAAAAATAACTTTTGCAAGCGGTGCAAATAGAGGGGGGGTTTTAGGTACGGAAATTGTTTTACCTGAAAATTATTCTCCTAATGATCAAGAGGAGTTTATGAACGATAATCAATTAGAATTTTTTAGACAAAGGCTATTAAATTGGAAGTCTGAATTACTAGAAGAAGCTATGGATACCAAAGACAATTTGTCTTCAGAAGGTCTTCAAAGACCAGATATTGCAGATAGAGCCCAGGTAGAATCTAACGCTTCAATTCAATTAAGAACGCGTGATAGAGAAAGAAAGCTTATAAGTAAAATTGATTCAGCTCTGAGAAGGATAGACTTAAAAACTTATGGTTATTGTGAAGATACAGGTGAGCCCATAGGTTTAGGTCGATTAAAAGCAAGACCAATAGCCTCTTTGAGTGTCCAAGCTCAAGAACGGCATGAAAAGAATGAACGCGTTCACAAAGACGAATAATTAAAATTGAATGCAAAAAGAACAAAATAAGAACACTTATTGACAAAAGAACAAAACGTGAATATATTTTATTTATATTTTGTTGAAACTTATTAATTGATGTGTCAGTAAGGAGAAAAGAAATGAGTGCTGAGGTAATAGAAATGTCAAACCAAGATAAAGATAGAAATATAGCAATAGAATCAGCTATAGGTCAGATTGAAAAAGCCTTCGGTAAAGGCTCAGTAATGAAATTAGGTACATCTGGAATGAACCTTGATATTCAAGCTATTTCTACTGGATCTTTAGGTTTAGATGTTGCTTTAGGCATAGGTGGATTACCAAAAGGTAGAATTGTTGAAATATATGGGCCTGAAAGTTCAGGTAAAACAACTTTAGCTTTGCACGTTGTCGCTGAAGCGCAAAAAGCTGGCGGTGCATGTGCTTTTGTAGATGCGGAACATGCATTAGATCCAGTTTATGCAAAAAAATTGGGGGTAAATATTGATGAATTATTAATATCTCAACCTGATGCTGGAGAACAGGCTCTTGAAATAGCTGATACGTTAGTTAGGTCTGGCGCCATATCAGTTTTAGTTGTTGACTCAGTTGCAGCACTTGTTCCGAGAGCTGAATTAGAAGGAGATATGGGAGATAGCCATATGGGATTACAAGCTAGACTGATGAGTCAAGCTCTTAGAAAACTAACCTCATCTATTTCTAAATCTAATTGTCTAGTTATTTTTATAAATCAAATACGTCAAAAAATTGGTATAATGTTTGGAAACCCAGAAACAACTTCTGGTGGTAATGCACTTAAATTTTATGCATCTGTTAGACTTGACATACGTAGAATTGGAGCAATAAAAGATAAAGATGACATTATAGGTAATCAAACACGAGTAAAAGTAGTAAAAAATAAAGTGGCTCCACCTTTTAGAACAGTTGAGTTTGATATTATGTATGGCGAAGGTATTTCTAAAAATGGTGAAATAGTAGATCTTGGAGTTTCTGCCGAAATAATTGAAAAGTCTGGTTCATGGTTTTCATATAATGAACAAAGAATAGGTCAAGGTAGAGAAAACGTTAAAAGATTTCTTGCTGAAAATACAGATATAGCCAAAGAAATTGAAGACAAAATAAAGGGAAATTCTGAGTTAGTAGAAGAGATTTTAATGAATCCAGATCAACAAAATCCAGAAGAAGAAAAATAAATTCTTTGTACATTTTATTTATGCTAAATTGATGTTATTAACAATAAAAATAATAATTTAGCAAAATAAATGACAACAAAAAAAGAAAACTCAGTAAATAAAATAAGATCTAAGTTTATTGACTATTTTAATAGAAACAATCATCAGATAGTTTCTTCTAGTAATTTAGTTCCTGACAATGACCCTACTTTATTATTTACTAATGCAGGTATGGTTCAATTCAAAAACACATTTACAGGAATTGAACAGAGAGAATACTCAAGAGCAGTGACTTCTCAAAAATGCCTTAGAGCTGGTGGTAAACATAATGATTTAGAAAATGTAGGAAGAACAGCTAGACACCACACATTTTTTGAAATGTTAGGAAATTTCTCATTTGGTGATTATTTCAAAGAAAAAGCCATTTATCAAGCTTGGGAATTACTTACAAAAGAGTACGATTTATCAAAAGATAAGTTGCTTGTAACTATTTATCACACAGATACTGAAGCTGAAAAATTATGGAAAAAAATATCAGGATTAAGTGATGATAAAATAATTAAAATCAAAACAAATGATAATTTTTGGAGTATGGGAGATACGGGTCCATGTGGACCTTGTTCAGAAATTTTCTTTGATCATGGACCATCTATACCCGGTGGCCCCCCCGGTAGTCAAGATGAGGATGGTGATAGATTTATTGAAATTTGGAACTTAGTATTTATGCAGTATGAACAGGTTTCAATGGAAGAAAGAATTAATTTACCTAAACCTAGCATTGATACTGGTATGGGTTTAGAGAGAATTTCAGCTGTTTTACAAAATACTCATAATAATTATGAAACTGATATGATGAAAAATCTTGTAGATGCTTCATCAATAATAATGGATGTAAATAAAAGTCAAAATAATTTAATTTCACATAGAGTTGTGGCAGACCACTTGCGTTCTATTTCATTTCTTATAGCTGAAGGTGTAATGCCCAGCAATGAAGGTAGAGGGTACGTATTAAGAAGAATAATGCGTAGAGCAATGAGACATACTAATTTATTAGGTGCAACAGATCCTGTTATTTATAAATTAGTCGATTATTTATGTAAAGAAATGGGAGATGCATTTCCAGAGTTGATTAGAGAAAATACATTAATTAAGAGCACTATAAAAGATGAAGAAATTAAATTTAAAGACACTCTGGATAGAGGATTAAATTTACTTAAAAATGAAATAGATAATAAGATTTCTAATGGAGTGTTGCCAGGTCAAAAGGCATTTGAATTATATGATACTTATGGATTTCCTATTGACTTAACCGAGGATGTTTTAAAGGGTTATGGTTGGACTTTAGATTATAAAGGTTTTGACATTGCAATGAATGCTCAAAAAGATAAAGCAAGACAAACATGGGTCGGTTCAGGAGATAAACAATATAAATCTGATGTTTTGAAATGTTTTTTAAAACTTCCATCTACAGATTTCAAGGGATATGACGATGTGTTTTTAAAAACCAAAGTTGTTTTAATCCTAAAAAATAATGAAGTTATTAAAAAAGCTAAATTGGGTGAAAAAGTAGATATAATTTTTAATGAAACAATTTTTTATGCTGAATCAGGAGGTCAAGTTTCAGATAGGGGTTCAATAGTTAATAATGAATTTACTGGTAATGTAATAAATTCAAATAAAATTAAACTAGGTAACGACATTAATATTTTTATTTGTAATATTGAAGTCATATCAGGTGAATTACAAACAGGTGAAATTGTTACTCAAAAATTAGATTTAGATTATAGAAAAAAAATATCATCCCATCATTCAGCGACACACTTGCTTCATGAAACTTTAAGACAAAAGTTAGGTAGTCATGTTGCCCAAAAAGGTTCTCTTGTTACCGATGAAAGATTAAGATTTGATTTTAGTCATTCTAAACCAATTGATGAAAAAAAATTGCAAGACATAGAAGATGAAGTAAATAATAGAATTTTATCAAATGATGATGTTTCTACGAAGATAATGACACAAAGTAAAGCTATAGAAAATGGAGCTATTGCTCTTTTTGGAGAAAAATATGGTGATCAAGTTAGGGTGGTTTCTATGGGCAAAAGTATAGATTCTAATAGAAATGCTTGGTCTGTAGAATTATGTGGAGGTACTCATGTAAAAAATACTTCTGAGATTTCAACTTTTAAAATCATTTCAGAAACAGGGGTTTCGTCTGGTATTCGAAGAATTGAGGCAATTACTAATACTGCTGCTTTAAAATTTTATAATTCTGAGTTAAATAAAATAAAAATCATTTCCAGTTTTTTAAGGACAGAATCATCACAAGTTTTAAAAAAAATTGAGCAGCTGATTCTTGATAATAAAAATATTAATAAACAATTAAAACAGCTTAAAATGAACCCATCGAATATTGATAATAAAAGTTCAAATAAAGAAAAAATAAATGATGTTATATTTGAATACAATATCTTTAATGAGATGATTATTAAAGATCTTAAGCCAACGGCAGAAAACATTCTTAAAAACAGTGAATCTAAAATTGTATGTTTAATTAGTAAAATTGATAACAAAGCTTCTATAGTAATTGCCGTTAATAGAGATTACACCGATAAATATAGTGCAGTTGAGATGGTTAAACATGTGTCAGAGACACTTGGTGGTAAAGGAGGAGGAGGTAGGCCAGATATGGCCCAATCGGGTGGATCGTCTCCAGAGCAGAGTGATAAAGCTATAGAAATGTTGAAAGAATATATTAGAAAATGAACTTAGAGTAGTAATAGTGTTAGAAAATTTAAATAAAGAAATTTTATCATTTAAAGAAACGGCTATTATGGAAATAGCAAACTTTGGAAGAAATCATGAACATACTACGGGTCAAAAAATATACCCTGCTTGGTTTGGTGAAGGTGATACTTCTACTAGTAAACTAATTTGTAATAAAACCGTTGAAGCACTTAATACCGGTAAGACATTTTATACATATCAAAATGGTACTCCAGAATTACGTTTTCAACTTGCTCAATATATGAATGAAGTTTTTGATATAAATACTAAACCAGAAAATCATAGTGTTGTTAGTGGTGGTATGATGGGTTTAAGGTTGGTTTGTGATTTAATTGTTGATGCAGATGACGAAGTTGTATTGGTAGGTCCTGTTTGGCCAAATATTAGATCTTCTGTTTTATTAAAGAGAGGAAATATTAAAGAAATATCACTTAAATTATCTGATGGCGAATGGAAAATAGATTTTAATAATTTATTAAATTCAATAACATCAAAAACTAAAATGGTATTCATCAATAGTCCTGGAAACCCTACAGGTTGGATGATTAAAAAAGAACAACAAGATTTACTTTTAAAACATACCAGAAAGCATGGTTGTTGGCTAGTTTCAGACGAAGTGTATCACCAAATAACTTTTAATGGTTTAGCTGCACCCAGTTTTCTTCAATTATCTAAACCAAACGATAGACTGATTATAATCAATTCAGCTTCAAAAAGTTTTGATATGACTGGGTGGAGAATAGGGTGGATTACTCATCCTGAGGAATTAGGGCAACATATAGCTAAGCTTGTACAAATTACAACTACAGGTGTTCCAGAGTTTTTACAAATTGGTTTCATGGCGGCTCTTGAAAATTATAAAAGTATTACAAATAAGTTGAGACAAAATTTAAAAAAATCCAGAGATATTATGTTTGATAGATTAAGAACTTGGGATCAAGTTGAATGTAGTACTCCAGAAGCTGCTTTTTATGCTTTTTTTAAAGTTAAGGGTATGGATAACTCACTAGATTTTGCAAAAAAATTAATTGTTGAAACTAATGTTGGAGTTGCACCGGGCATAGCGTTTGGTGTATCTGGAGAAGGCCACATTAGAATATGCTTTGCAGCAAAAGAAAAGTTTATTATAGACGTTATGGACAGACTTGAGCCCGTACTTAATAAAAAATAGTCATATTACCAAGCTGTAATACTTTCCTTTAGTTTTTTATAACCTTCTATAAATCCTGGTCTATCTTTGCTATAGATACCATCAAACTTTTCTAAAATATTGTTTAACCAATTTTCTAATTCAATATTGCCTGGATTTGCGTCTATATATGCATCTCTTATTAAAACGAAATGTATTCTTGGGTCATAGGGTTTTTTAGTGCCATTCATTGTTTCGTCACCGTCTAAAAGCCTCAATAACATAGCATCAGCAGATCCAAGTGTTTGTTCGTGAATAGGAGGGCCTTCCATTCTATACATCACAGATGTCATGTCTCTACCGTTTCCAGTAGAAAATCCCATTGATTTCCAGGCATTATCAATAGTAATATCGCTATTAACATGATTTAATACTTTTTGGCCAAAAGCCCTTAAAGGATCTGATATGTCAGCAAGTAAATCGGTTAATCTATCACCGTCCAAATCTGTAGCTAAAATTATGCATTCTTGATTTTCTATTAAATCCCATATTAGTAAACCATAGTTAGTATCTGCAATATGTTGCTCTATTTTACCAGACCAATTTTCCATTCCTGATTTGAAATTTTTTGGTAATAAGGAAATTATTTTATCAATGTTTTCTTTATGTTCTTCGTAGGCGTTTACTGCCCATTTACGACCTATTTTGAATTTAGTTCCTTCTAGAAGCCAAATTAATAACCCAGCATTTATTCCATCTTCCATTGCTTGAGTTGGTTTAAATGCAACTCTACCTAATTTTCCAGTATCGTTAACCATTTTTAAAAATAGACGACATGCATGAGCCATTTGTATACCTGGAGTATTCATCTCAGTGTGCACAATGCCTGTTTTATTATTAACTGTAAATTTAGATTTGTCTTGAGAGTATGGTAGGCATGGCATACATCTAACGACAGTTATTGGTCCGTATGGACGTACATTACAATAAACACCTGCTTGTGTTCGTAATGGAGCATTTCCTGATTTTCCCATTACTACAACTCTATTTCCATTAGTATCGTTAACATAAGCATCACCAGCAGTGGACCACTTAATAGAGGTATTTTTCATATTTCCAAACCAACTTAATGCTTCTAATTTAGTATCATGTCTAATTTGAGACCACATTGGTACAGCATAAAACGGGAGGTTTAAAATATCTGCGGCTGCAATTGTTCCCAGTAGTGCATATGCATCAGTTAATGAGTGACATATTGGGTTTACTGTCCCACAATGCCTGCCACCTTTCCAAACCATCGCATTAGGATATCCTTGGGGTCTTATTTCAGTTTCTGAATAAAACGTGTTAAGAAGTGACTTTAAATCACCACCTTCAGCTTCAGTTTTGGCTATTTTAATCAAATCTAACATTTTAAGACCTTATTTATTTTCGAAATTATTAATTGATTGATTGCTTTTCAATACTATACAATCCTAATAATACATACATAATTTAATTAAAAAGTTAAATGTTTTTTAAAAATTTTTTAAGTTCACTTATTTTTTTTATTTCATCAAAATAATTTAAGTTATCAGGACTCATAAACTCTTGATTAATCAAATGTTTGATTAAAATAATAAGAGGATTCCAATAACCCTTAAAGTTAATAATTCCAACTTTTTTATTCTTGATTAGATTTAACTGACACCAAGTTAGAACTTCAAAACATTCATCAAGTGTTCCTACGCCACCAGGTAATATTATAAAAGCATCAGATTTTTCATACATCATTTTTTTTCTTTCATGCATTGTCTGAGTTACTAGTAGTTCAGAATTAAAAATATTTGGAATTGAAGAGTTAACAACATCTTTGCTTAATAAAAATTCAGGTATTATTCCTGTTGTTCTTGCACCAAACCTTACGCCTGAAGAAGAAAGAGCACCCATTATTCCCTTTTCACCACCGCCAAAAACAATATCAAAATTACTTTCAGCTATTAACTGACCCACAGTTTTCGCATTTTTTATGTTAGTATTGTCAGTACCTGAATTAGAACCTCCAAAGATACATATTTTTTTTTTCAAAATATTCAACTTTATTTTTAATTTTTTAAAAAATGATTTCTTATTGTATAGATTTATTTTAAGATAATTTAAGTTTTTTAGCTAAGGTTTTTTATGAAAATTTCAAAAGTTATATATTTGTTGTTTGGTGGGGGAATTCTAGCAATAGTAGCTATATTAATTGCATTTTATCAACCAAAATTGATAGAAGAAAAAGAATTAGTTGTCCCTTTAGTTAAAAAAGTCATTGATGCAAAACCAATTGAAATAAAAAAAACCAGAAAACAAAGTGGAGAAACTATTAAACTAGAAGTAATCAGAGTTAGGCCTGACGGCAGTCTTGTAATTGCTGGAAAAGGCGTTCCAAAATCAAAAATTGAAATAATTTCGGGCTCAAAAGTAATAGCAAAAACAACTAGCGATAAAGTTGGCGAATTTATTGCTGTTCCTGAGGAACAACTCAGTCGTGGGGAATATTTATTATCGTTTAGGCAAACTAATAAAGATGGTGATGTAATTATCGCAAACGAAACAGTAGCAATAAAAGTAACTGGTGAGGAAAACGACCTTCCAATTGTAGCAATAGTTGATAGCCAAGGGAAGGCTGGGGCAAGAGTTATTCAAGCTCCAGGTTTAGTAGATAAGAATAGTCCAAAAGAAGATGTAAATAAAAATACAACTCTTGATGAAAGAAAACCTTATATAGCTATCTTAGCTATGACCTATGATAGTCAAATAGGCCAACTGACTTTATCGGGCCTTGCCCATAATGGGGTGCAAGTGAACGCAGGCTTTTTTGGAAAAGAAACATCTTCCACTAAGATTTCAAATGATGAATGGTCATTATCTATTCCGGGTAAACTAATTTCTGGAAAACAGAAAATACTAGCTGTTTTACTAGGGAAAAATGGAGAGTTATTAAGTAAAAATTCAATTAATATTACCGGTAAAGCCATACAAAATGCTAACGGTAACACTTTTGTTATAATTCAAAAAGGTGATGCACTATGGAATATAGCATTTGATAGATTAGGTTTAGGTAATCGTTATGTTGATATAGTAAAACTTAATAAAGATAAGATTAATAATCCTGATTTAATTTATCCTAAACAACTTTTTGTTATTCCTGCACAAACTGAAAATAATAAAAATTAAACTTAAATGATTGATGCCAAACTTAACAATTATTTAAGACCATATTTAATTTTTTTAGCAAAAATAATTATTAAGTTAAATATTTCAGCAAACATTATTACTTTTTTAGGCTTTTTTTTTGGTTTATGTTGTTTCTATTCAATCATAAATTTTTATTTCATGAGCGCTTTGTTATTCTTGTTTCTAAATAGATTTTGTGATGGGCTAGACGGAACTGTTGCCCGATTACTTGGTCCTACTGACATTGGGGCTTTTTATGATATTACTTTAGATTTTCTTTTCTATTCTTTATTTCCAATTGCTTTCATTTTTATAGATATTAAAAACACATATGCTATATGTTTTTTATTATTAAGTTTTGTTTCTACACAGACAACTTTTTTAGCTTCTGCATGGATTATTGAAAAAAATAAAATCTTAGTTTCAACTAAACAAAAAAAATCTTTTTTTTATACAGGTGGCATAACTGAGGGGTTTGAAACAATTATATTTTTTATATTAATGTTATTCTTTTATGAATCAGTGGAAATTATTGCATATATTTTTGGAATACTTTGTTGGATCACTTCAATTTCAAGGCTAATTTTTATAAAGAAATTATTAAGAAGTTATTCTTAATATTTATTTAATTTTTTTTTAAAATAAGTTAATAATATCTTATACAAAATGTATAGAAAAATAAAATTTAGGCTATAAAAAATGAAAGACTTTACCAGACACTTGAATGAAGAAGAATATAGAGTGACACAACAACATGGAACTGAACCTGCATTTTCTGGAGCTTATTGGGATAAAAAAGATGCTGGCACCTATAGCTGTATTTGCTGTGATACAGAGCTTTTTTCAAGTGATACAAAATATGAATCTCACTCAGGTTGGCCAGCGTTTTATCAACCAGTTTCTGAAAATATTGTAGCTACTACTGTTGATAATTCTTTTTCCATGGTAAGGACTGAAGTTCACTGTTCAAATTGTAATGCTCATTTGGGTCATGTGTTCCCAGATGGACCTGAACCAACGGGATTAAGGTACTGTGTTAATTCGGCATCATTAAATTTTAAAAAAAATATG
>Ga0208972_1001025_pt1 | contig 9920 bp, 11 predicted proteins | sample AOAMet_48_BLW_10_2_FD_188232 | JGI IMG/M metagenome (GOLD analysis project Ga0208972, IMG submission 188232) | Ammonia-oxidizing marine microbial communities from Monterey Bay, California, USA - CAN11_48_BLW_10 (SPAdes) | ecosystem: Environmental > Aquatic > Marine > Intertidal zone | place...
ATAGTCCACTTGTACTGTTATATACGTGGATACCATACTTACTAGCGTCTGTGTCTAACCAGTATGTATTTGCTGTTGAGTAAGTACTTGTTGGTTGAACTGTTGTTGAATCTAATTCTGCTAGGTCAATATTAGCACGAACGATAAAGGCTCGTGATCCTTGTCCTAGATAACTGTATGCGGCTAATAAGCCGTATTCACTTGTTTCGCTACCTTGTACAATAGCTGTTCCGCTTGTAGTGAATGTTGGATTACCAAAATATTGTGTAAGCTCACGCTGTGATGTAACTGAAATTACATTACCAGCTTGTGTTGCTTTTGTAAATTTTGCGATGCCATCTGATTCACTACCAGTTGGATCTGTTTTATTTTCTCTTGTTGCTACAACAATTAGTGGTACTGTTCCGTTTCCGGCGGCGCCATATGCGCTTTCGTCGGTTACACTAACCTGTACACCTGGTGATACTAAAGCCATTTTATTCTCCTCTGGTCATATCTATCGATGTTAGTATTTATTAGAATAGCTATATATCAGGGGGGAAACAGGGGTTAACTACGTAGTTATTTAATTAATTAGCACTATATGAGTCAATATGTGAGATAAGAGCATGTACATTAAACTCAAGATCTTTTAATGTACCATTGTTACAAATAGTAAAGTCTGACATCCACTGTTCTAAACTCATACTATTTTTATTCTCTGGAGGTAAATGATCACTACGGTCAACCCAAATACAGTAATCAAACACACCTGTATTTTTCATGGCATGGAATTCTTTTTTGTTTCTTAGCCCACAATAGATGTCATAAGCATTAAACATTTCTCTACCTAGTGTAGCAGGATCCGGTACATTGTAATCACAGATAGCTTCATACCACTCTTGTCTGTGGTTATGTCGGTCAGCATAACATTCTTCTTCAGATTTATATCCATACTTGTCTTTAAGATCGTTGTATATAAATTGTAGACTACAAAATTTTGAACTGCTTTCAAAACTGTATCCATACGTATCTCTGAGTATCTCACAGACAGTATCTTTGCCATGGCGTCCATGACCTATTACTAGTAATTTTAATTTCATGTTTATATAATAGCAAACCTAGTTGTAGTTGTCAACCGATAATTATACCTAAGCCAGCTTGGCCATCAGTATAAGTTTTAAGTTCATCATCTAGTTTGTCAATTGCCATTTGCGCATCACTACGCAATGCGTCAGCATTAAGACTAGTACCGCCTTGTGGGCCAGCAATAGTATTAAACTTACCACGAGCTTCTGCTAACATTAGTTTACTATATGCTAGTGATAGTTCTTTAATCCACGGCATGGCATATGTATCACTTAGTAGTTCTTCTTCACTACGCTGTTTATAAGTGTGTAAGTATACAGTATCAGCGGCTTTCGTTCTGCGATGAATTGTTATTTTTTTACTAACAGTATTCCAAGTAAACAATAACTCTTTACCAAAAATACGACCAAGTGTTTCACGATGTTGTGATAAAGCATCAAACGTTGCTAGTCCGCCAGCTCTACCGCCGTGTAACAAATAGTTGTTTAAGTATGCTGCTTCAAATGGTTCCATATCAGCACCACCACTACCATTAAGTGTGCCACTTGCTCGTCTGTAAATAGTGTAAACATCTATAACTTCATCAGGTAAAGTATAGTCAGCAACATCAACTACTAAGTCTAATGTAATGAAGCTTTCTTCGACAGCGTTTTCACTACGCTGTCTATATTTTTCTAATGCCTTACGAATGGAAAGATCGTAGTGCTCTGGGTCGAGCTCTACGTCTACCATTTGTCCGCCTAAGCGAAGTTCGATTTCTTTAATTAATTCATCACGTTTTGCCATGTAAGTATTTATACTATTTGAAGGCTTTTAGTAAAATAGTATCTTCATTAATCCTACCGTTCATTTTAATATCAGTAGTTTTCAGATATCCGAACTGTGTTTTAAGTTTATGATGTGTTACTTTTTTCCACTGTGGCAATATTTCACTTGGCTTACGTACTGTTTTTTGTCGGCTTGTCTTCTCATCAAAGAACTGAAGTGTAGTACCTTTAACTTGTAGTGTAGCTTCGTGTTGCGCATAGTAGATACCAAGTTTACGTGTTTTAGTATTAAACACAACTAGCGCACTAGCACCAATGATGTCTTGTGGAGGAATACTACTAATACCGTAGTCTGGATCACTTGACTTAAACTTCATCTTCTTAACTAAGTCAACAGCACTTTTTTGCTTTGGCTTACGAACAGCTCTTGTTTGTTTCTTTTCAGCACGTAGTATTTCAAGTGCTTGGAAAATACGTTGGTAAAAACCATATAGCTCTTTCTTTTCTTTTGTACTCAAGTGACTGTATCCTTCAGCAAGTTGTTGCTGCATATCGTCTTGTTTTTTAGGAGCAGGTAAGTTAATAAGTTCTTCTAGCTCTTGATACGCACCTTCATAAAACTGCTGAATAAAGCGAGCATGTCCTAGATTAACTTCTAGCTTACGGAATAGTTGTAGAGGCTGTTTGTCTTTAAGTGGATTCTTTTTAGAATCACGAATCCAATCATCTTCCCACTGATCAAGTTCTTCCATTTTATCAATGGTTGCTTCTTCAAGTCTTTCCTGAATTGTAGGAACATACTTTACTTTTTTTGTAGTTAATTCAATCTTTTTAAGCTCAACAATCTGACGTCCTTCTTCTGCTAGACTCTTGATCCACGCATCTAGTTTACCTACATAGTCAGGATGAATTTTATCTGGAGCATTTTCTTCAATAAATGCGGCTGTTGCCCAATGGCTTTTACCACCAACTTTGTGGTCTGGTAACTTATTAATAGCTACTTGTACTTCTTTATCGTAGTTTTTCTTAATATAGTTCTTAACTTGATTTAACCACTCTTTTGACTCCATCATATAATGAATATGATATTGTGCTGTATGCCAATCCTTTGTAGGAACCATATCCCAAGCGCCTTTGCGTCTTGTAGCACGTACTGTTTTTTTCTTACGAGTTGATGTTTTAGCCATGTTATTCTCCTGAACTATATTGCCGTTACTTATAAACAATACACTATTTAAAAACCTTTGTCAAGCCATAAATATACGTATGCCACGTTTAACATTATATAAACCAACTAAAACTAACGATTTTCACTTTATGGATCGCCAGATCCGTGAGCAATTTTGGATTGGAGGCACAGGAGTTAACGTACACAAGTATGTAGGCCCAGCTGCACAGCCCAATCAAAATGATCCATCACAGCCCAATTATATTGACGGACGTGAAGTGGATCCACTCAGTGGAGATTTTATTAATGTAGATAGTCTCATTAATGAAACTAAAATACAAGACTTATTATTCTTGGAAAACAGAGATAGAAAATACGATCCAGACATTTACGATCTGCGTGGTATATATAATGTACAAGACAATGATTTTGACCTAACACAATTTGGTATGTTTTTAGCAAACGATCAATTTTATATGACATTCCATACTAATGATATGGTTGAATTACTTGGAAGAAAACTATTACCTGGTGATGTACTAGAATTACCTCACTTACGTGATGATTTGTTATTAGATGCTAATAAAGCACCTATAAGCAAGTATTATGTAGTAGCAGACGGCAACCGTGGTGCTGAAGGATTTAGTCAAACTTGGTATAGTCATATTTGGAGAGTAAAACTTAATCCACTTACAGACTCACAAGAGTTTAATGATATACTTGGCAATGCCAGTGATAGTGCTACAGTAAATTACGATATAAGCACATATAAGTCAGAGTTTAATGTTAGTGATGCGATTGTAGCAAGTGCGGCGCAAGATGATCCAGATGGTACAAGTTTACTAGATCATTTATATGGTTTTGAACACGCAACTGCTGGTGGTGTTGTAATACAAGATAATACATATAACCATGGCGAAACAATAGCAAGTGGAAGTGCTTTTCCAGCAGATGCCAATGAAGGCGAATATTTTATTAGAACAGACTTTACTCCAAACCGTATGTTTGTCCGTCGTGGTTCAAAATGGAATAGAAATTATGATAATGTAACTGAAAAGACTTGGGTGGACCGTACATATAACGCAAGTGATTATATTACTGAAAACGGTAAGACAATGGTAAACGATAAAGAATTTAATACAAAGCAAGCAATTAGTGACGTTATACCACTGCAGGCTGATAATGGGGATAACACATGAGTAACATTACGGCTGTACCATACTTTTATGACAAACAATTTAGACGCTATATTCAGCAGTTTATTAGATTGTTTGCTGGCTTTCAGTATGTCAAAGGATACACTGAAGAAGGTGATCCAGTGTATCATACAACACCCGTTCGTTATGGTGATATTAGTCGTATGGCGGCACATATACAAAGAGAGAATAGTGAGAATACATTAAGCACTGTTCCTTTTATTAGTTGTTATGTCACTGACTTACAACCGGATGTAAACAAACGAGTGTTTCCTCAGTTTGAAGAAAAAATGACTGTTATTGAAAAAGAGTACAATACTAATACTAACAGTTACGAAAATAAACAAGGCAGTGTATACACAGTAGAACGTCATATGCCAGTACCTTATACGTTAAGAATGCAAACTGATATATGGACAAGTAACACAGATCAAAAAATGCAACTGCTAGAACAAATACTAGTATTGTTTAATCCAAGTCTCAACATACACACAACAAACAACCCACTAGACTGGAGTAGTTTAAGTGTTGTTGAACTTGTTAATACACAGTGGACAAACCGTGGTATACCCAGTGGTGTTGATGATATAATTGATATTAGCACTTTAACATTTGAGTTACCAATCTTAATTAATCCTCCAGCAAAGGTAAACAAAAGTAGTATGATTCATACTATCATTACTAACTTACATGAAGTTGCTACTGGAGATGCTGATAGTATCAAGGTGTTAAATGATATTAATGCTATCACTACTAGCTATACAGTAGTAGCAGTTGATAATAAAGTAAAACTAGATGTATCAGGCGGAGTAGCAACAGCACAAATACTAGGTAAAACTGGTGCTGTTGAATCTGGGCTAAGATGGGATACTATTTTTAAACAATACGGTGCTGAACTCAGAGAAGGTACTAGTCAAATAAGATTTAAACAAACAGACGATCCTGGAGACATGACTACTGATATTATTGGTAAACTTAGTGGTGACAGTTCAATAGATACATTAACAGTAACATTAGATAATAGTACTATAACCGCAGATTCACAAACGGCAGTAGATGCTGTAATTGATCCACAAACAAGTTATCCAGGCGATGGAACATTAACTGCTGCTGTGTCTGGCGACCGTTACCTTATACTTAATGATGTACCTAGTGGCGGCTCTTGGGGTACTATATCTGCTAAGAAGAACGACATTATCAGCTATAATGGTACTACATGGAGTGTCTCTTTTGACGCCGCTAACACTAGTACTACTGAACATACAACAAACACAACTACTATGGATAAACTTAAATGGAATGGTTCACAATGGGTCAACGCATACGAAGGTACATACAATAGTGGTTTTTGGAGAATATACTTATAATGCTAACAGCTAGTGGTTGTTGCTTTTTAGCTCTTAACACAGGACGGTTAATGCTACAGCAACGTAGTAAGACAGTAAGTCATCCCCTTACTTGGAGTTTTTGGGGAGGGAAATCTGAAAAGAAAGAACGTCCAATAGAAACATTGCTACGTGAATGTAATGAAGAAATGGGCGACTTACCTGATATTGAAAAGGTATATCCCATACACACATTTGTAAGTAATGACAAAAATTTTACTTACCATACATACTGTGTTACTGTATTTGAAGAATTTATCCCAGTTACTAATAATGAAACAGCAGGCTATGCTTGGGTAGAAGTAGACGCATGGCCTAAACCACTACATCGTGGTGCTCGTGTAGTACTGGAAAAGGCAGACATGGTTGATAAAATTGTAGCTATATGGGAAAGACAACGCTATAAAGAAGACTTGCCTAATTGGCTTGATAGTTTCTGATACTCATCACTATCTTTTCCATAAATTTTCTTAATACGTCCAATACGCTTTTTTGATACATGAGTTGAATTATGGGTTTCTGCTGATGATTTTTTATTCCATTCAGTAAACCTTTTTAGTATGTGATTCCAATTAACAAAAGTATCATAATCAAAATCTGGATTCGATATATCAATTTCAGCTTGTTGTACACCAGCCTTAATTAAAGTGTTTACTCTTGAAGGTTGTAACCTAAAATACGCTCCAAGAATTTTATTCTTCTTCTTTTTAATATTAGTATCATCACTATACTGTACATATAAGCATGTATAATACGCATTAGCCCATGCTTTAAATGGATCCACAGTGTCATTGATATGCCCAATTGGTATTGTTGAAGTTTTTATAATTTTTGATTTAACAGATTCCTCAATTTCATTTGGTACTAATTCTCCACTAAGTGGATCAATGATAAAAGGTTCAGCTTCTGAATTTGATCCTTGGCTTAATAATTGCTTAATATAATCTATTTTAACTAATGAAACTGAATCATCAGCATACGTTAATCCAGTACTTTGATGTACTACAGGAAATCTAATAATATCTGCATCTCCAATTTCATAATCTAGATTAGAGACATTATCAATTCTAACATCAGCATGAACTAGCCAAGCTGAATTAGAATTTGAACTACTTAACATTTCATATACTTCAATTATTGATTTTTTATTGTTAATTAAATGACATGGACGTTCGGGAATACTAACCATTCTATATTTTTTCATAACAGAGTTGTCATTAAACGCATATATGTACATTGGTGTCATATTCACTTTATATGCGGCAATTTGATTACTACGTACTACATCAGGGTTATTAACTAACTGTGTTGGAACAAGGCGCAATACTTCCCACGATACTGGTCTTTTGCTGTGCGGATTACAACTTGGAAAAGAGTGTATGCTATTTTTATTGTGCTGTTCAGGAGAAAAATTCCAGTTAAAATTAGGCTGTATATCACAATCCTTATGCTTTAACCAAACGTAAGGATAGTTATTTTTATATTTTTCTATAACTGACAAGTCTGTAACATCTGATGTTTCAATCACAGGATATCTTTTCCATTGGGAACGTGTAATACTAAATGCTGTTTTAATCATTTATATTTTCCATTTTTATTGCTATACTTCCTATATGTCCACAATTTTTACTTAGGTCAAAATCAACATATAACTTGTATTCATAATTGTGTAGTTGACTACAGAAGTATACATCTTCTCCTGTAAATGTTTCGTGCTGTTCACTCCAAGTTACCTGAAACCATGGACGTGGTATTGTCTTAAAGATACTTATGTCTATTAACATTAGTCCCATGCCAACAGCATATACTGAATGTAACCCACTGTTGTTATCCACAGTATCAAATTTATCAGATTTAAAAGCAGTATTGCGATAAGGCTTTGTTCTAGTACTGTATGTTGCGGCAACTGCCATTTTGTTGTGGTTGTTTAGTCGTTCGTATATACTTACTGGAAACAACATATCACTATCTAACCAAAGTATTTGTGTACACTTATCACTCATTGCGCTTGTTGTCAAGCGGTAACGTTGGTCAGATATTATACTGCCGTTTTCAAAATATAATTTGTAGTCTATATTATTTTTTGTTAGATGAGACGTTAGTTGTACTAAGCAATAAGCAAATCCAGTGTGTAACGTATCTCTAACCGGAACACATATACCAAGCATATTACATCATGTTTAGTGGCACAACGTCATCTTGCTGTACTGTTTTTTCAGCATTTTGTACTTCGTTGTTAAGTTGAGTAGAGATAATAGTTGCTTTACGTACACAGTCAATAAAGTAATCATTACCTAAACACGTCATATCTTCCATTGTTTCTGTGCTTACTTTACCGGTTGCTAATAATTCAATAGCACTGCGTTTAGCTAGTCTTTCTACATAGTATTCAACTTGCTCAACATTATTTTTAAATTGTAATTCATCTGATTTATATTCTTTTTCTAAATTACTTTTAACTTTTTTTAGCATCTTGATATGGCTACGATTCTTTCTCCAGAATGGTGTAGCTTTTGTATCAGTAATATCTTGGATAACTTTCGCATACTTAGATGCGGGTGTTGAACATCTGCCCAAGACAAATGTACTATATTCAAATTCAGACATTAATTTCTCCTATGAGTTTATGGTTGTCCACCGAAACTAGAACTTAGCAAAACTGTATTGCCAGCAGTAATACCTACTTGTGTACCAAGAGCACTCATTGTTCTAGTAGTACCACTAGTAAAACCATAGTGTATTTGTACTTGGTTTATGGATATCTGACTACCTGTTGCTGGTAAAGCTGCCATTTTTCGGTCCTATTTCATTCTATACTACTATATTTATGTATTTTTGTCAATACAAAAAATCGTGTAATGATATCGTTGTAATTATTTATATGAAGTTAGAGGGTAGTTAGTCTTTCCATAATTTCAATATCTGTTATACCAACAATATTTCCATCATCATTTTTTTCTACACTTACATAACCACTTGTTTCAAAATTTTCTATTGTTGTAATACTATGTACTTCTTCGTCAAAGTCACTGAAATTTTCCGTACTCCATTTAAGTATGTCGCCATTAGCATCTAACATTACATATACAATATCTTCCATTATACTTGGTTCCTCTGATTGTATTCACTATTGTTATTATCTACTCTAAAATTCAAGAAGTGTACTCCACCGCCAGTTGTTCTAGCATTGGTATCTACATTTGCTACACTGCTTGCGCTGTCCCATACTCTTGCTCCATTTGCTACTTGAGCAAATTCAATAGTAGCAAAGCAATTATGATATGTTCCACCTGTTCTTAATCTTACTGTTTGTCTGCGTACTGTTTGACCACTGTGTGTGCCAGTACCAACTAAGGTTGAGTTGTGTACATCTAAGTATGGAGAATTTTCACCACCACCTTGATGTCTTTGTTCAATAGTAATTGTACTAGAACCTCGATCTTGCCGCAAGAAATATTCTCTATAGCCAGCTCCATAATATCTAGAAAACACGCATACTCGTATATATGACCCTTGTCCCCAATGTCCAGATGTGTACATGTTAAAAATATCTACAGTTGCTTCGCTACTACTACTTGCGCCCAAATTGGGGGTTCTAAAAATAGGACCACCAAAATACCCACCAGTTCCATAAAATCCAGAACCGCCGTTATACAAATCTGTAAACACGCCTCCTGGTGTTGTTGTTCTGATGCCACCATAAACATACATTCTGGCGCCACCTGAACTTGTTCCGCTTCCATTTGTTGAGCTAATAAGAACTGCATTAGTGTCATTTTGTGTTATAATTAAAGGTTTATTTTCACGTTGAGTTATATAACTGTCAGCGGTATCTTCACCAATAACTAATCCTTTACTATCTGGTGTGGCACCTGGCCTTGTAATGCTTAAATAACTCTGATTACCACTTGGTGCTTGAATAGTTTGCATATAACCATATGACAGACCATATGCTTGTGATATACTACTATCACCAACCCTAAAGCCGCCTGAAATACTACCATTGCCTGTTCGGGTTACTTTAAATCTAGGAGTAGACTGAGAGTTATCATCCCAAACGGTTAACCCAGTAGAACCACTACCTACGATAATATCTAGTCCACCAAGATCATTTATAGTGTTTGCCCATGAACTTGTTGCAGCACTACCCATCTTAACATTACCAGCAACTGTTAATTTAACATTGGTTTGGCCAGCAGTTTGGCCAATGATCATACGACCATCGTTTTCAATTCTGAACCCTTGAGTTGCGGTGTTATTAGTAAACATTGCGAGAGGACTGTTAGTTGTTGTTCTAATACTATTTTGATCAATCCGTAGTGTTTGACTTGCGCTT
>Ga0208972_1001026_pt1 | contig 9917 bp, 8 predicted proteins | sample AOAMet_48_BLW_10_2_FD_188232 | JGI IMG/M metagenome (GOLD analysis project Ga0208972, IMG submission 188232) | Ammonia-oxidizing marine microbial communities from Monterey Bay, California, USA - CAN11_48_BLW_10 (SPAdes) | ecosystem: Environmental > Aquatic > Marine > Intertidal zone | place...
TCAAAAAACTATTGATGTCTCTGATTTAAGTAATGGTGTTTACTTTGTAAATATTAATAACAATAAAACAACTAAAGTTAAAAAGATTACTATAACAAAGTAATTCACAACAACATACTACTTATAAAAAACCCTGAAAATTTCAGGGTTTTTTATTCTCCTTTAATTCAGCTATTATTATTAAATTAGCCAACAATAAAACCTAAGTAAAATGAAAAAACTATTTTTAACTATAACTGCAATTGCACTATTTTCAACCTTAAGTGTTGCTCAGAGCAGAACATTACCTTCAGTAGATGTAAAAACACTTGATGGAGAAAACATAAATATTACTGCAATAGAAAATGACGGAAACCCAATCGTGATTAGTTTTTGGGCAACATGGTGCAAACCTTGCAAAAAAGAACTTAATAATATCTCGGAAGTTTATGAAGATTGGCAAGATGAAACAGGCGTAAAAGTAATTGCTATTTCAATTGACAACTCTAGGTCAATGGCTAAAGTTTCTCCTTATGTAAATGCATCTGACTGGGATTATGAAGTTTATTTGGACCCTAATGGAGACTTAAAACGAGCTATGAATGTAAATAACGTGCCTCATACTTTTTTACTAAATGGGGCTGGCAAAATCATATGGGATCATAATAATTATTCACCTGGCGATGAAAACGAGCTTTATGAAGAACTCGTTAAATTAACTGAATGAAAAATACTACTTTATTTTACTTATTAATATTGTTTTTATGGTCTAATAAATTAATTTCCCAAGAAAATTCTAACCAGGGTATAATTTCGGGAAATATTCAAACAATTGGACAGTATTATCAAGAAGACACACTTATTAATGCTGCTTTGCCCGATCACCAATATGGATTCAATGGATTTGCAAATATCAACTATCAAAATGGAGATTTTAGAGCAGGCATAAGATATGAGAGTTATCTAAATACTCTTGAGGGCTATCCAATTTCTTTTAATGGTACCGGAATTGGGTATAGGTACCTGGCTTGGGAAAAAGATAAATTAGGAGTGACAATTGGAAATTTTTATGATCAATTTGGAAGTGGAATGGTCCTAAGAGCCTATGAAGAAAGACAATTAGGAATTGATAATTCATTGGATGGAATACGACTTAAATATGAGCCAATAAAAGGAATGTATTTAAAAGCAATGATTGGCAAACAAAGATATCAGTTTGTTGATGGCTTGGTAAATGGAACTGGTATTGTAAGGGGGCTTGATGGAGAATTAAATTTAAATGAAATAATTAGTGATTCTAATAAAAACTCAAGACTTAAAGTAGTGATAGGAGGAAGTTTTGTTAGTAAATTTAATGATGATAATAAAAATCCTGTTTTTAACCTGCCAAAAAATGTTGGCGCTTCTTCAATTAGATTTAATTTAAGATATAATAAAATTCGATTTAATGGGGAGTACGTTCAAAAAATTAATGACCCTTATCCAGATAATCAAAATGAACAATTTAACTACATCTATAAAAAAGGAGAAGGGTTGTTATTTAATTTAGGATATTCTACAAAAGGTTTTGCATTAGATTTTTCTGCAAAACATATGGATAATATGCTATGGAGATCTACTAATGTAAATGTTGGGCCAACTGATTTATTAATTGGTTATTTACCAGCTCTAACAAAACAACACACTTATAATTTAGCAGCTACTTTATATCCATATGCTACTAATTTTTATGGGGAAATTGCCTACCAAGCCGATCTTCTTTTTAAAATTCCAAAAAAATCTATACTTGGTGGAAAATACGGTACTTCAGTTGCTATAAATTTTGCAACTTCTTATACTCCAAAAAGAAAATTTGTTAATGATATGGAAAACTCAAGAAATAGCTACTCAACTAAGTTCTTCTCTTCTTCTGATAGTCTACTTTTCCAAGACCTTAATATTGAAATCAAGCGAAAAATAAATAAAAAAGTGAAATTAAATTTGAACTATTTTAATTTTAAATTTAATGATAACGCTGTTAAGGTCGCTAATTACTACAAAATGATATATGCACAAATAGTTGTTTTAGATTTGACCTATCAATTTAATAGATATCATTCTATTAGGTTTGAGACTCAAGGGATGTGGACTCAGCAAGACAAAGGAAATTGGGCTTTTGGACAAATAGAATATACATTTAGTCCTCATTGGTACTTAGCGATTCTAGATCAATATAATTATGGAAATAATAACATAGAGAAAAGACTACATTATGGTTTAATTTCTGGAGGTTATATTGACGGGTCTCATAGATTCTCACTTCAATTCGGGAAACAGAGGGCTGGAGTTTTTTGCGTAGGTGGTGTATGTAGAGCAGTTCCTGCATCCAATGGATTAACATTTTCTTTTACATCAAGTTTTTAGTATGAAAAATTATTTTGGAATTATTTTAGTGTTTTTAGTTCTTTCATGTGATAAAATTGAAAGTCCCTTACCAGAAGAATATGGTAAATTTAATTGGACTCTTTATCCTCAAGACCCATCTAATTATTCCTATAATTTAGCAGATCCTTCTAGTAATTGGGGTATAAATAATAATCCAAAAGGAATATTATTAGAAGATTATACTGGCCATAAATGCACTAATTGCCCAGCGGCAGCTCAAACTGCTAAATCTTTAGAAGACGATTCCATTAAAAACGTAATTGTTGCCTCTATTCATGCTAGTGCAGACGGATCTTTTCAATCTACTGACGGTTTTTATATAAATAACTTCCGGACTGCTGCTGGGGATGAATATATTAGTGAAATGACTGGTTTTCTCGGAAATCCAATGGGAACAATTAATAGAAATAGTCAAGGTCTTTCAGGAAGTGTCTGGTACCTAGCTAGCGAGTGGAGTAATGGAGTTAATGATGAAATTAACCAACCACTAATTGCAAATATTCAATTAAAACACAACTATTTTGCATCAACTAATGGATTATTTATACATACTGAAACCTCTTTTTTAGGCCCTATATCTGGTGATTTTCATTTAATAATATACTTAGTTAGGAAGGATGTTATATCCCCTCAAAAGTTTAATGGTGGTGTTGTAGATACAAACTATCACCACCATTCAGTATTATCTGCAAATATTAACGGGACTTGGGGAAGTTTAATTAACGATGGAGGGGTGGCAGATGAAAATACAGTAGTTTATAACGATTTCTCTTATGAACTACCAGATCCTAATATTAACCCAACTTATAATATTGAAAATCTTTCTCTAATTGCTTATATATGTGATAGGAATTCTTATCAAGTAATTCAAGTTATTAAAAAAGATATTTAACTCAATCCTCTCATAATTCCTTTGGTGGAGTTTCTAATAAAATCTAATATGACTTCTTTTTCATCTGAAATAGCAATTTCTAAGTCTGCAACTCTTAAAGCGGTAGTCATGTTGCTATTTTGAACGTAAATCACTCGATATATATCTTCAATATTTATAATCTGCTGGTCGTTAAAGCCTCTTCTTCTTAACCCTATAGTGTTCACCCCAATATAAGAAAGCGGCTCCCTTGCTGCTTTAACGTAAGGTGGAACATTTTTTCTTACTAATGAGCCGCCAGCAATAAATGCATGCTCACCTATACTAACAAATTGTTGAATAGCAGCAGTTCCTTCAATAATTACCCAATCCCCAACAAATACGTGTCCTGCTAACTGAACTAAATTTGCTATAACAACATTATCTCCAACAATGCAGTCATGTGCTACATGGACATAAGACATTAACAAGCAATTACTTCCAATTTTTGTAGTCTTCTTATCTGCTGTTCCTTTATGAATAGTTACATATTCTCTAATAGTTGTATTATCCCCAATCTCTGTAACAGCATATTCACCATTATATTTTAAATCTTGTGATTCCGCGGAAATTATAGCCCCTGGATAAATTTTACAATTATTTCCAATTCTTGCTCCATTCATAATTACTACATTAGAGGCGATCCAGCAATTATTACCTATTACAACATCTTCACAAACAGTAGCAAAGGGTTCAATTATTACATTTTTTCCAATTTTTGCTTTCGGATGAACATTGGTTAAACTCTGATTTTTCATTTTATTATTAGTGTTAGAAGCATAAACTTAAATATTTATAATTAATCTGTTCTATCTTTTACTAATTGGGCAAGCATTTCTGCTTCAATACATAGCTTACCATTAACATAACCTTTACCTCCCATATGAACAAGCCCTCTTCTAATTGGAGATAATAATTTCAACACAAAAACAACAGTATCTCCAGGGATAACTTTCCTTTTAAATTTAACATTGTCAATTTTCAAGAAATACGTTGTATATAAATGAGGATCTGAAACTTTACTAAGTGAGAATATTCCTCCAGTTTGGGCCATTGCTTCAATTTGTAAAACTCCAGGCATTACCGGGTTTTTTGGAAAGTGACCCATAAAATAATTTTCATTTATTGTCACATTTTTAACACCTATAATCTCAGTATCAGTTATTTCCATAATTTTGTCAATTAACAGAAAGGGATAACGATGGGGAAGCATTTTTTCAATATCTGTTATATCGTATAGCGGCTTTTTATTTAAATCAAATTGGATATCTATGTTTTCTTGCTCTTTCATCGCTTTCTTAAGGATTTTGGCAAAAGAAGTATTTAATTTATGTCCTGGTTTTTTGGTGATAATATGACCTTTAATTGGCATTCCAATTAAAGCCAAATCTCCAATAACATCTAACAACTTATGCCTTGCAGGTTCATTATTAAATTGTAACTCACAATTATTTAATATTGTTCCATTAATTTGTATATCGTGATTGTCTTTACCTAATAGGTGAGCTAATTTTTTAATTTCTGAAATATTAGTGTCTTTTCTATCAATGACTACAATGGCATTTTCTAGCCCTCCTCCTTTAATTAAATTTGCTTTAGCTAGATTTTCTAACTCAGTCAAAAACACAAATGTTTTGCAGGTAGAAATTTCTGTAGGATAATCTTCTAAATCTCTAATCTCAGCATACATTGTTCCAAGAGCAGGATTGTCATAGTCTAATACTACAGAAATAATAAAATTATCTGCAGGAATAAAAAGAATTTCAGAGCCAGTATCAGGGTCTTTATATTGAATAGGATTAGGTAGATTAACATATTTTAGAGGCGCATCTTGAGTTTTTAAACCAACTTTTTGGATTCCTTCTACATAATACTTTGAGCTGCCATCTAGAATTGGAATCTCTGAACTATTTAACTTAACAAGTGCATTATTAACACCTAATGCATAAAGAGCAGACATTAAATGCTCTACAGTAACTACCTTTACATTATCTTTTTCAAGAGTTGTGCTTCTTTTAGTATCAGAAACAAAATCAATGTCTGCAGGTATTACAGGCTTTCCAGGTAAATCTAGTCTTTGGAATTTTATACCGTGGTTTGTTTTGGCCGGATCAATAGTCATACTTACTTTATCACCTGTATGAAGACCTACTCCTTCAAATTCTAAAGATTTATTTAATGTTTTTTGATTATTTGTCAATGGAGTTAGTATTAATTTCTTTTGTTAAATCTTCAATTTGTTTCTTTAATTGTGGGAAATTTTTGAATAAAATATAACTTCTTTTAAAATTACTAGAAGAAATTGCAGGACTTCCTTGAACAATTGTATTTTCTATTTTAATAGTCTTGGAGATTCCGCTTTGAGCAGCAATTTTTGTCCCTTTGGCAATTTTTAAATGCCCAGCTATTCCAACTTGACCACCAATCATAACATTACTATCAATTTTAGAAGATCCTGCAATTCCTGTTTGAGCAGCAATAACGGTATTTTCACCAATTTCAACATTATGAGCTATTTGAACTAGATTATCAATTTTAACACCCTTTTTAATAATTGTAGAACCTATAGTTGCTCTATCAATAGTAGTATTAGACCCAATCTCAACATAATCTTCAATAATAACATTTCCTATTTGGGCAATTTTTTGATATTGATTTTCTTTATTTGGAGCAAATCCAAATCCATCAGAGCCTATTACAGCACCCGCATGAACTATACAATTAGCTCCGATTTTAGTATTCTTATATAACTTAACTCCTGAAAATATTTTTGAATCTGAGTCTATTTTTGTAGCCTTACCTAAGTGACAGTTTGAGTGAATTTGAACATTATCTCCTATGTGAACACCTTCTGATACATATGTAAAAGCCCCAATGTAAACTGATTTACCAATTTTTGCAGTTTTATGTATAAAAACAGGATCTTCAATACCTTCTAATGGAGGCTCTATATTTTCATAGAAACTAAGTAATTTAGCAAGGCTTTCATATGCATTTTCAACTTTAATTAAAGTTAATGTTTTTGGAAGTTCTTCAGATGGAATAAAATTTGAATTTACTAAAACAATACTTGCTTTGGTAGTATAAATAAATGATTCGTACTTAGAATTTGCTAAAAAAGATAATGAGTAGGTATTGGCATCCTCAATTTTTGAAAAACTATTTACTTCAATATTTTTATCTCCTACTAAAGTTCCGTTGACTAATTCTGCAATTTGTTGAGCTGTAAATTTCATTTGTAGATAAAAATAAGAAAACTGATTAGAATCTCAACATAAATTAAAAAGAAGGTGCAAATAAATAGAATTTTTTGACAGGTTTTGATAATGCACTAATATTAAAATTATCAGATGCTTGAGCTATATCTGTCAATTTACCATCATTTAACAAAATTTTAATCTCGTCTTTAACTGGATCGTAAGCATTATTCTCCATCTCTTTTTGAAAAACAAAGTAGTTCATTTCGTTATTATTAAACCCTAAGGATTTTTGATGAATATCTTTATGCTTTTCAACTTCTTCTAAGGTGAATTTTTTAGAACTAATTTTCACTTTTAATAAGTTTCTATTAATTAGCATACTACTTAATTTAGCAATGATCTTATCATGGCTTTCTGTCCAAATTTTAATGCAAGAAAAAACATCAAAATCATCAATTTTTGAAAAATAATTTAAAAAATCAGTCTGAGAAATATTTTCTTTATTAATCCTCTTGCTAAGTAAGATTTTTAAAGTTGGAATTACAAATAAATTTTTGCCGGTATTAATTAACTCTCTTGCTCTCTCTAAGATTTTTGCTAAAAGAAATTCTGCAGAAAGAACTGTCTTATGCAAGTATACTTGCCAGTACATTAATCTTCTAGCCACAATAAATTTTTCAATGGAATAAATCCCTTTTTCCTTCACAACAATTTCATCATTTACTACATAAAACATTTTAATTATTCTTTGACTGCTTACAACCCCTTCTGAAACCCCTGTAAAGAAACTATCTCTTTTCAAGTAGTCTAACCTGTCCATGTCTAGCTGTGATGAAACTAAATGATGTAAAAATCTTTTTGGATATTTGTCTTCAAATATTTGAATTGCCATATCCAAAGCGCCTTTAAATTCTAAATTTAACGAAGTCATAAAGAGTTTTGAAATTTCTTCATGACTAATACCCTCAACAAAAGAATTTTCTAAAGCATGAGAGAATGGTCCATGACCAATATCATGTAATAAAATTGCTAGTGACACTGCAGTTTCTTCATCTTCTGTAATTAAAACTCCATTTTCTTTAAAGGTTTGTAGCGCTTGACCCATTAAATGTAAAGCGCCAATTGCATGGTGAAATCTAGTATGATGTGCCCCAGGATAAACTAAATAGGTTAATCCTAATTGTTTTATCCGCGCCAACCTTTGAAAATAAGGATGATTTATTATATTCAATAAAATTCCTTTATTTAAAGTAATAAAACCGTAAACAGGATCGTTTAATATTTTACTAAAGTGGTTTTTATCCATATTAAGAATTGAAATTAAAGCAAATCTAGTTAAATCATTAATACTAAAATAAGTGGCAAGAATACTATGGGCAGATGATGAAATTGACAGTTTAAAAGCTCACCTTATTTTTTTAAAAAAGAAAGGGCACATAATTCACCCTGTTAATTCAGGTAACGAAGCCGTTGAAGAATTTAAAATAAATTCTTTTGATTTGGTTTTTTTAGACGAGAATATGCCAGGAATGAGTGGTCTTAGAGCACTCGAGGAAATTAAATCCTTAAACTCAAATATTCCGGTAGTAATGATCACCAAAAGTGAAGAAGAAATGATAATGGAGGAAGCAATTGGGAAACAGATTTCTGATTATCTAATAAAGCCCGTCAACCCACACCAAATATTAACGGTTATCAAAAAAATATTGGATGGAAAGAGACTTATTAGTGAAACTAATACACTTTCCTATCAACAAAATTTTAGATCGATTAGTAACGATTTAAATAATTCCATGGATTTAAGTGAGTGGATAAGCTTATACAAAAAGTTAAATTTTTGGGAATTACAACTTGAAATGTCAGATGAAAATATGTCTGAAATTTTTAATATGCAAAAAGATGAAGCAAATCAATTATTTAGTAAGTTCATTGATAATAATTACGTTGACTATTTAAATAATAGTGATTTTATTTCAAGTAAAAACATACTCAAAAAAGAACTTTTTCCAAAATTAAAGAAAGAAAAATATTTTCTAGTTGTTATTGATAATTTAAGATACGATCAATGGTTGACAATTAAACCCGAAATTGAGAATTTATTCACTGTGGAAAAAGAAGAGATTTATTCAAGTATTCTTCCGACAACTACTCAATATGCAAGGAATTCTTTGTTTTCTGGATTAATGCCTCTAGATATTAAAAATAAATATCCCGAAAAGTGGATTGATGAAGATTCTAATGAAGGGAAAAACCTACACGAAGATTTCTTCTTAGATGAAAACCTTAAAAGAAATTCAATATCAGGAAAATTCTCCTATAATAAAATAACCAACCTCAGTAAAGGGAAAAAACTACTAAATAATTTTAATAATCTTCTTCAAAACAATCTAAATACAATTGTTTATAATTTTGTAGATACCCTTTCGCATGCTAGAACTGATATGGAAGTAATTAAAGAACTTGCAGAAGATGAGTCAGCATATCGATCATTAACATTAAGTTGGTTTAAACACTCGCCGCTATATGAAATGATGAAAAAAATGAGTGAAAACTCTTGTAAAGTTTTTTTAACTACAGACCATGGTACAATAAGAGTCAAAAATCCAACTAAAATCGTAGGCTCCAAGGAAACAAATAGCAATATGCGTTATAAGGTTTCAAGGAATTTAACTTATGAAAAAAAACAAGTTATGGAATCTTTAAATCCTAATGATATAATGCTTCCTAAAAACAACTTGAGCAGCTCATATGTTTTCGCTAAAGAAAATAATTTTTTTGTTTACCCAAATAATTATCATCAGTTTGCAAACCTTTATAATGACACTTTTCAGCATGGTGGAATTTCACTTGAAGAAATGCTCATTCCATATGTATTATTGGGGGAAAAGTAATTATTCATTTAAACTATTATTTGCTAAATCCAAATAGTTGTAAATGAACTCTATTTCACTGTCAGTACAGTTTTTACAGTGGTTTTTAGCTACGTTTTTCATGCTTATAATAGTTATCTCGTTTCGATTTAAATATAGCCTTACGTAATTAGAAATAGAGAGTAAAAAGCAATCACTTTTCTGAATTTCCATTTTTTTAATGCATTCCGAAAATTCTTTAGGATAAAAAATTAAGAACTTAAAAAGTGCAGATTCTAACTTTAGTTGCTGACCTATATTTAATCTGTCACAATAAAAAGAAAGTCCATTTAAATAATATTTTTTCCAAATATTAGAACCACTATCTAATTCATGAATCAATAGTTCAAAATTTTCATCTGAAATAGAAGAGTCTAAATGATAAATAAGTTCTAACGTATGTTTTTTTATTGATCCCGGACCATTTAAAATATTTTCATGATTTATACCATCAATACTTGAATAAATCGTTAATGGCTCAGTATTACAGCTCAT
>Ga0208972_1001043_pt1 | contig 9809 bp, 8 predicted proteins | sample AOAMet_48_BLW_10_2_FD_188232 | JGI IMG/M metagenome (GOLD analysis project Ga0208972, IMG submission 188232) | Ammonia-oxidizing marine microbial communities from Monterey Bay, California, USA - CAN11_48_BLW_10 (SPAdes) | ecosystem: Environmental > Aquatic > Marine > Intertidal zone | place...
TGGTTGCTGATTTGACGTCGGCGACCTGGATTAGCTGTTAAAGCGCATGTCTCCAAGGTAATCGAGCTTGCCCAGAGTGACACCGAGATGGCGCAATATCGCGTATGTTGTCGCGGCGTGAAAATGCACGTTGGGTAGGGAAAAGCTCAGTAAAAAGCCCTCAGTTGTGAAAGGCATCTCACGCTGCCCAACCCGGAAAACCATATCTTTACCCATCAGTGCGTTAATGGTGTCTGGATCTTGCTCGACAAGGTAGTCTTCAGCTTCTTTAAGCAGCTCTTTGAGCTTTGACCATGAAAGGTCGGTAACTTTTGGTGGTGGTTCAAATAGCCCCGCCTTCATGCCCTTGAGTGCGCCCAGAGAATGATGCCAAACAGAGATGACCTGAAAAGAGAAGGGCAGCATGTTGTCTCTTAGCTGAAAATCTAGGGTCGACTCGAGGTCTAATATGTTGTCAGCGGCCGCTTCTTCGGCAAGTTTGAGGGTTTTTGAAACAGCTTTTACCGTTTGCAGATACGATAAAACACTGGCGTCGTATAGGTTAATTGACATTGATAGATCCCCTGCGACCAAACGATTAACGATTAACGAAAAGTAGTAGACACGGAGCATACTATGGAAGCGGCAACAGAACTTAGCGGGCACGCACATTATCCTCGCCTTTTTGCGCCACTGGATCTGGGTTTCACGCAGCTTAGGAACCGCAGCATTATGGGGTCTATGCATACCGGCCTAGAAGAAATGCCCGACGGTTTTGATCGCATGGCTGCCTTCTATGCCGAACGCGCAGCGGGTGGCATCGGTATGATTATCACGGGTGGTATCTCACCCAACGAAGAGGGCGGGATTGTTGTTAAAGATGAGCAGGGTAATCCGGCTTTCTCCGCTTCCAAGCTCAATAACGCCGAGGAAGCTGAGGGCCACCGACGGGTAACCGATGCGGTGCACAAAGCCGCGCCTGAGGTAAAAATTTGCATGCAAATTTTGCACATGGGCCCCCTTGCTTACAACGAGCAGCTTGTCGCTCCCTCGGCCGTTAGGTCACGCATTGGAGCCTACACGCCTCTAGAACTCGATGAGGCCGGGATAGAGAAGCAAATAGCCGATCATGCAAACTGCGCCAAATTGGCCCAAGGCGCGGGCTATGATGGTATCGAAATTATTGGTTCTGCAGGTTATCTGCTGTCGACGTTTTTAGTGGAGAAAACCAATCAGCGCACCGATCAATGGGGCGGCAGTTATGCCAACCGTATGCGCTTTCCTCTCGAGGTTGTGCGCCGGGTGCGTGAGGCCGTCGGTAACGAATTTATCGTGATCTTTCGCATTGCTGCGATGGATATGTTGCAGGGTGGTATGAGTTGGGATGAGGTGGCTGAGCTTTCTCGAGAACTCGAAAGTGCTGGTGTCACCATGATCTCAACGCACTTTACTTGGCACGAGTCTCAGGTGCCTACCATAGCCACCATGGTTCCCCGTGCCGCTTTCACCGGGGTTACCCATCGAGTGCGTAATGAGGTCTCGATACCGGTAATCACCTCTAACAGAATTAATACCCCCGACGTCGCCGAATCGGTGCTGGAGCAGGGGGATGCCGATTTAGTTTCTATGGCGAGACCCATGCTGGCCGACAGTCAGTTTATGCGTAAGGCTGATGCCGGTGCAGCGGACGAGATCAATACTTGTATTGCCTGTAATCAGGCTTGTTTAGATCACACGTTTAGCTTTAAAACCACGTCTTGCTTGGTAAACCCCCGAGCGTGCAACGAGACACTGCTTAACTACAATCCTACTGATAATCCCAAGTCGGTGGCGGTGGTGGGCGCAGGGCCTGCGGGTTTGGCATATGCAACCGTTGCGGCAGAGCGAGGGCATCGTGTGACCTTGTTTGACGCCTCAGCCGAAGTGGGTGGGCAGTTTAATTTAGCCAAGCAGGTGCCTGGTAAAGAGGAGTTTCACGAGACAATTCGCTACTACAAAAAGCAGCTTGAAAAATTAGGTGTCAACGTAAAACTGAATACCCGGGTCGATGCTGACACTATCGCGGCGGGCAACTTTGACCACACGATGGTTGCAACAGGTATCGTCCCGCGCCAGCCCAATATCCCGGGCATCGATCACCCGATGGTAATGGGTTACATCGATGCTATTAACGGCACTCGACCCATTGGTAAAAAGGTGGCCGTCATTGGAGCAGGGGGCATTGGCTTTGACGTGACCGACACCATTACTCATGACGGTCCCTCGGCGGCCGTTGATATCGATGTGTTCGCGAAGGAGTGGGGTGTCGATTTTGAGAATCATCCTCGGGGTGGTGTGACGGGCGTGGAGCCTGTTGTTGCTAAAGCCGATCGCGAAGTCTGGTTGATGCAGCGCAAGGAGACTAAAGTCGGCCGAGGTCTGGGCAAGACGACGGGCTGGACTCACCGTCTTACTCTGGGGCGCCGCGGCGTTAATATGCTAAACAGCGTCGAGTATGTGGGCATTGATGATGGTGGCTTGCACGTATTAATTGGGAATCAGCCTCGAACCCTAGACGTTGATACGGTCATTATTTGTGCAGGCCAAGAGCCTCTCAGGGCCCTGCACGATGAGCTGCAGGCTCGTAATATTTCGTCTGAGCTGGTGGGGGGGGCAGAAGAAGCACTAGAGCTCGATGCCAAGGAGGCGATTAATCAAGCGAGCTGGCGTGCTGCAGCGATTTGATGGGACTACACCCAAAGCACCAACAATGATGTGCGCTTCACATGTTGTGCTGCAGATCCCGTAGGATCTAGTTCCCACTGGAAATGGTGTAGCGGCGCTCTATCTGCGCCGAACGGTCATCGCTACGAAACAGGGCTTTGTGTAAGACTTCGTTCGCGAAGTCTTCCGTCTGGTCATGAAAGTGAGGGTCTAGGGGGTCATCAAAATGGTTACCGTATTGATGCGTTCCCTGAATGCTTTGCTTGCCATCGGCGTCCCAGCGGACTAAGTAATACAGCCCATCGCCTCCCGTTACACGATTAAACGTTTTATCTTCACCGCCCGGCGCTGCGTAGGCTGCTCTGAGCGTGTCAGGTCCACCTGCCATGGCGTAGTGGGTGTCGCCGCGTCCGTGCCGATTGACTTCGCCCCAAGTCGGACGCAGTCTTCCTGTCATTTCAACGACTTGTTGAGCACAGTCTTTTAACGTTGCTTGTGGGTCTGGTATTGGAGTGCCTCCGCTCTCTGACAGCCATTCAGCCGCAAGAATACAAACGCCCAACGGTGCATTTTGATTGCCTTTATCGGTCGCGCGGTCCCACTCCCTAATAGCTCGCTGCGCCTCCAACATTTGTGGATCGGTCAGCTGCAGTGCAATCACCTGACGGAGAAAATCCATTCCTCGATAATTTTCGTCATAAACATGGTCGTGTTTGATGTCTAAAAGCTGCTGCTCTGAAACGGTGCTGTGTTGGGCAAAAAGCGAGAGTCCACGTACAGCGCGATTGGTCATGCGGGTTTGCCAGCCGCCATTGGGCGCGACGCTACTGGGGTCAGGATTACTTCCGGCCTCGCTAATGGCGAAGGGTGACTGGTTCGTACTGAGTAGGAAGCCTGAATCAGGGTTGGTGACCTGCGGCATCATTCGGGTGTCGTAGTAGCTTTTCCAGATGAGATCAGAGCGGTCTCCCGGCAGATATTGTGACCAATCCCAGCCGGGGGCGCGTTTCGGCATTTGCGCATTATGGATGAAGTGAATGTTGCCGGCCTCGCCCGCGAATACGAAGTTGAAGCTCTGAATATGATTCAGCGCCATGGCATCCTGCCAAGCTTCAAAGCTCCGTGCGCGGTTCATGGCCCGCCATTGCTCGACTTGTTTTAATTCGCCCATGCCCGCATAGCGCACAGCATAGGTGCCGTGAGAGGTCTTCAGCACGGGGCCGTGCACCGATCGATAGACGGTTTCCGTGACAGACCACGGAATAAAACCCCAGATAAGCACTTTTATTTTCACGGGTTTTTGTTCCAATTCCAGCCACTGTCCGTCAAGTCGGTATCGGTTCTCATCCTCTGGGTCGACATCTAAAACGAAGACATCGACAAGATCGGGTTTATTGACCGTTGCTCCCCAAGCAATTTCCGGTGTAAAGCCCACTCCAATAGCGGGGGCGCCGGGAAACAGGCCTCCCATTACATTGAGGCCAGTCTCAGACTGGAGGTGTGCCTCATACCATGCCACCGGGCCGGTCAATGGTTGATGGGAATTAATCACCAGCATCGTCGAGCCGTCATTGCTTCGCTTGGGTCCTACGGCAATAGCATTGGAGCCGATGGGCTGTTCGTTTAGCGTGACGCTGCCCGCGGTAGCGATCGGGCGGGCCCGAGTTTCTCCCAACAATTCGGTCACTGTACTTTGGAAGCCATAAAATAGCGGGTGTCGCAGCATGTGACCGGCAATAACATCCTTACCAGTGACGGGTAATACATCGAGTGAAACCGCCTCCGGATGTTCCTCGGCATAGCGGTTTATGCCCGCCGCATAGGCTTCCACGTACTCCCGAGTTTCTGGCTTTAAATCACTTTCGTAGCGCAGCTCAAGATCGTCCCAGAGTCCTAGCCAATGGACTACGTAATCTTGCTTGGCGGCGTCTGGACCGAAGAAGCTCCCTGCGTTACCTCGGTAGTAAGGGATCATGGCTTCGATAACCTTCCAGGTGTCTTCAGCCATTGCGTAACCCAGCCCATAGGCAGCATCGGCGTCCGTAGCGCCCTTAATATGCGGCACGCCCCAGATGTCTCGCTCTATTGTTGCTTCCCAAGCTGAAAGGGAGGCAGGAAGCCCAAGCAATGCTAGGGAAAAAATGAGTGGCGCAAAAAACTTGTGCATATTGACTCCGAGGTACGGGGGTTCTTCTGTCTGCAAAGGCTGTTTAGGTACCCTACCGCCAGGCAGCGCTGCGACCAGAGAGGTTGCGGCGTTCGGCGTATTTGCAACTACCTAACTCGAATGATTACGAAAATTATGGGGGGCTAGACCAAGTTTGCCCTGTAATTTAAGGATTCGCTGGTGTCGATGTGACGGCACCAATGGTAACAGGCAGGTCAGGCCCAGCCTCGGTTTCTTTGGTAAGTGGTGCCGCGTTTGATCGGTTTGTTCTATAGTGACAACGAAACGCGCCGGGCTCTATGGGGCCCCAGCGCTCAATTTTTGAGGAAAGTCATTAACAGTGGATCTTATTCAGCTCGCAGTTCCCTTTTTCTTGCTAGCGATGGCGTTTGAGCTTGTTTTTGGCATCGTTCGGGGCCGGAATACATATCGCTTAAACGATGCTTTCAGTAGCTTGATGTTGGGAATTCTCAGCCAGGCTCGAAAGTTCGTAGTGCTTGGCGTGGGGGGGCTTGTTTATGCCTGGGCGGCAAAACAGACGGCGATTACGCAGTGGTCAGTAGATTCCCTTGGGGCTTGGGTGATCGCATTCGTGCTGTACGACCTATGCTACTACTGGCAGCACCGAATAGGTCACGAACGACAGTTTTTTTGGGCAGCGCATATTGCTCATCATCAGAGCGAGGATTACAACCTGTCTACCGCTTTGCGCCAGACCAGTACAGGGTTTGTGTTGGGCTGGGTTTTTTACGTTCCCTTGTTTCTGCTGGGTATTCCCGCCGAGATGGTGGTAACGGTGGGGGCACTGAACCTTATTTATCAGTTTTGGGTGCACACACAGCATATTCCCGAGCTGGGTTTAATGGAGCGGGCATTCGTGACGCCTTCTAATCACCGCGTCCATCACGCTCAGAATGATTGCTATCTGGATCGCAACTATGGCGGCGTGTTTATTGTTTGGGACCGTCTATTCGGCACTTATCAACGGGAATTACCGAACGAACCCTGCGTTTATGGTATCCGGGGCCCTATTCGAAGTTGGAACCCCCTCGTGGCTTTGACGCATGTTTATAAGGATATGTTTGATGACATGCGTCGAACTACTCGCTGGTCGGATCGACTCCGGGTGTTGTGGGCGCGCACGGGTTGGCAACCCAGCGATGTGCGAGGGAGGTGGCCGCGTGAAAAAGCCGACCTTACACAGTTCGAGCGTTTTGACCCTCAAGTCTCCATGCCCCGAACGGTTTACGGAGGTTTGCAGTTGCTTGCCGCGACGGCATTGCTGCTCTGGGGGCAACTAGAGCCTTTGTCTCCTGGGGGTTACTGGATATGGTGGCTGCTGCTGGTCTGGACGGGGATCGTGACTGCCGGCTGGTTACAGCCATGGCGTTTTTCGACATTGTGTTTGCTCGATCTACCGCGTTTGATCGCAGTCGTATTTGCTTTGGCCGTTGTAACGCCGAGTGAGGGCTGGCTAATCGCGGCCTGCGCATGGTGTGCGGCTAGTTTGGCGGTGATAGCGTGGGAATTTAGACACAGGTCGCAGGCCAATACTGTCGAGGTTTGAGCATCCCAGTCTCGACCTAGGTCACTTTTTTGGGTAATGGGCGTGGCGCACGTTTAGCGACAAAAACTTGCGTCCTTAAGCGCGCACAGGGCAGTTGCTATAGGTGGCGATTGGACGTTTCAGGGCTTTGTGGTGACCCTCTTGGACCCTCGACGTGCCCAGCAATTGCGGGCTCCGTTGATCTGCTGCTTGCGGTGAGAGCTTGAGTGGGGTGGTGGTGCCCATCGGCACTACCTTGCCCCAGCTCGTCGTCTTTAATTAGAGTGTTGAAATATACGCGGCAAGGTTTTCGATATCGGAATCAGCCATGGGCTTGGCGACTGGCCACATCATGGCAGACTGCCCGCCACGTTGCTCTCCAGCGCGATAGGCCGTTAATTTCATTGCAATATCCGAACCGGGCTGCCCTTGTAGTTGAGGCCCGATGCCGCCTCCACCATTGCCACCGTGACAGGCGACACATTGACCATAGTATTTTTCACCCAGTGCAGCTGGGGAGGCAGCCGCTAAGGCTTCCTGTTTTACGCGTTCAACATCAGCAATGCTGCCGCCATTCTCGGCTTTCCAATCGGCGTAGCATTCATCAATGCACTGGTTTTTGTTGCCACTCCAGCTAGGGTCATTATTATTCATGCCCGCCCATATCAGGCCGGAGATTACGAGCATAAACAGGAGTATGGCGAAATTGCTATTCATCGTATTACGGGCTCCAAAGGGCTAGGGATCGTGAAATTCTGCGCGGGGAATATTAAAGGGTTTTGACGGTAAGTAGAACCCATGACCTAGGCACTATTGCCGAAGCGTAAGGGTATCGCCTCGTTGAACCATTTCTAAGTGCTTTAGAAATGACATGCCGAGTAAAACCTGGCCAGTGGCAAGCCCCGGGGCGATTTGAGCGGGCACATTATTTTGCTCAATGGCTCCCAACTGCACCGAATTGAGTCTTGTCAAAAAGCCCTGGGCGGTGCCGTTAGCGGTCCTCGTCAAAATAGATTGACCTCGCGGTGCCCCGGTTCGTTGAGCTAACTCAGGTGAAATCGCGACACCAGTAGCACCGGTATCGAGTAGAAATGTGACACCAACACCGTTAATAGTGCCGTTGGCGACGTAATGCCCCATACGGTTTCGCTCGAGAACCACCTCGGTGCGTCCGTCCTCGCCTCTACTGGAATTCACGGATCTGTTGGGGTTGCTTCGGTCATCTAGCTTGCCCTGAAAAAATGCAGTCATCATGCCGAGAAAGATGATCCAGGCAATAATTGCCATGCCCCGGCTGATTCCCCGAGTAGACTCAGGTTCAGAAGGTGTCTTTGCTGATTGTTGTCCCAAAACGGGGGATTCCTCGTATCGTGCACAGTGTCACCAGACCGACTTTACTCCTTTGCGTGCCGGTAATCAGTTGTGGCAAGGGAGTCTTGCCGTCGCATCTATTGGGGCTGGCAGTAGGTCTAGTACTAGGGCGAGAAGTTTGCGCTAGATTGATCGAATTTCGCTCCTCTTTCGTACTCTGACAGTATTACGATACCTAACGCGTTCTACAACCGGAGCAAAACCGGGGAGCGTCGGATGGGGAGGTATGTAGCAGCGCCCGTGCAGGCCAGAGAAGGGTTTTCATTAATCTCTCGAGGCATTCTGCATAGCGGGCGGTACCTGCCAATAAATGTGTATGAAAAATCGAGGTTTACTATGTCGTACCCGTACGTTGGCGAGCAAAAAGTTCGCTTTGCAGACACGGACGCTAATGGCCATGCTTATTTTGCAACCTATTTGGTCTTAGCCGATGAGGTGTCAGCAGACTTTTGGGCGGAGCTTGGCTGGGACTTCAACAAAATTCATGAGCAGCCGACGCTCACGTTTACAGTGAACGCCAACATCGACTTTGTTAGCGAATGTTTACCGGGCGACTGGGTAGATGTTGGGGTTGCTTTTACTAAGCTGGGTAACAGTAGCCTAACCTCAGAATGGGAAATGACAAACCGGCGAACGGGGGAGGTCGCGGCTCGAGGAAGTTTTGTCAGCGTTTTTGTCGATAAGAGTGATCGAAAACCGTGTCCTATTCCTGCGGCTTTGCGTTCGGCAATCGTTGCGCTGCAACCTGAGTTAGCCTAATGACGCATCCGGTTATTCCCGAGGGTAATCCTCAGGGCAAAGGGCTCGTTCCAATTTTAGACTCGTTAAATGCGTTGCAGCCCTGGTCCGTTGATAAAAAGTCCGGAGAAGCCATTCTCAGGGATTTTTGTCTTTCAACACTGGTATTGTCGGCACGGTTCGATTTTAGGGTGGTTCCCGGTAAAACCTACTTTCTGTACCGACAGGACGCAGGCTGGAGATTGTCACTGATTTCTCCTCAAGAGTGGGGAGACCGCTTAGCGGGGCGCTGGGTAGCGCGGTGCGACCTGCGCACCGACATGACCTGGGATGTCAATCTCGCCCCTGAGGTTGCTGAGGATTCAGAGCTGGTTAATGCATTAGAGGCGCATTTGCGTGGCTTTGTTGAAAGAATTGACGGTGCAGAAAGCCTGGAGGCAGCGTTGCCGGTCTATGAACAGCAACTTCCGTATCAGCAACGAATGATGGCGACTGCACTGTCTTCGTCGCTGCAAACATCTTTGCTGTTGTCCGGACTATCGGGCCAGTCAGGCCAGGCCTGGTTGGGCAACGGCGAATTAAAAACGCTGTTGCTGCGTGCCGAGTAATCTGAAGTCGGCCTAGATGCGCGGTCTTCTTGCCCGTGGCACTCGCTTTCAGCAGCCTAACGTGGAAGCGGCGCTCGATCCCTAATGTCTTTTGCGTCTAATTAAAAGCCTTGAACGCGTGTCAATGCCGCAACATGCTGTGGGTTTTGGGTCGCAATAGGATCCTCTATGACACGCGTTGAATTAAGCCGCCGGCTCAGTGCTGTAATACCAAATGCTGCACTGGAGGTCGTTGCACTTCCTGAGGTTCCGAGGATTCGGCTCGCGCTGCTGCAAGAGTCTTACCCCCAGCATTTGCTCGACAGCGACACAGTCGTCAGCATCATGAATACCCCAATGTATTGGGCGTTTTGTTGGGCATCTGGGCAGGTGCTGGCTCGATTTATCATGGATAATCCCCAGTATGTAAAAGGGCGCAGAGTGCTAGATTTTGGCGCCGGTTCGGGTGTTGTTGCAGTGGCAGCCGCAATTGCGGGCGCAAAGGCGGTAGTGGTCTGCGACACTGACCCACTCGCGCTGCTTGCATGTGCCTGTAATGCAGAGTTAAACGATGTGGTGCTCGAATGTGCCCCGTCATTGGACGGCTATAGCGGTGAAATCGATACTATCTTGGCTTCTGACGTCCTTTATGATCGAGCGAATTTGGCTTGGCTACAGGTATTTCTTGACCGCGCGCCTTCAGTGCTGGTCGCTGATT
>Ga0208972_1001046_pt1 | contig 9798 bp, 10 predicted proteins | sample AOAMet_48_BLW_10_2_FD_188232 | JGI IMG/M metagenome (GOLD analysis project Ga0208972, IMG submission 188232) | Ammonia-oxidizing marine microbial communities from Monterey Bay, California, USA - CAN11_48_BLW_10 (SPAdes) | ecosystem: Environmental > Aquatic > Marine > Intertidal zone | place...
CACAAAATTACTCGCACCCATCTTAGCCGAGGACGGACAGCTTCATGTTGCCTTCGGCACCCGTTGGATGGAAAAGAATTTGCTGACGCAACCAGGATTTGAAGACGTTAAAGTTGCTGCGCCAAAGGCAAAAATGTATCGCCCAGAGGGCGCGCGTTTTTACACGCTTGAAAGCACACCGCTGGGTTTAGCAAACCAAGACATCGTTTTCACATTCAGAAACTATCACAACTTTGATCAAGCGGGCCGTGAGGCGATGAATCAAGCGGCGCATCAAGCACTTAAAAGTGGCGGTATTTATGCGCTTGTCGACCACACCAAAAGACACATGGAAGGTTTGAACGGTGAAAATGGCAGACGTTTTGATCCTGTGCTTGCAATAAAGGAAATTCAGGCCGCGGGTTTCGAATTCGTCGATTATAGTGACCTGCACTTCCGGGCTGACGATGAACTCGAATATGAAGTGGGTCGTCGATCAGTGAGTGGGAACACGGACCGCTGGACGCTCAAGTTCAAGAAAATCTAAATCAAAGCGTAAAAATTCATCCATCCACACTAAACCGCAGGCGATCACCTGCGGTTTTTTTTCGCCCTCAAACAGTGCACTAATTCTATTTCCCCTGCCAAATCGGTGCGCCAGATTGCACTTACTTTGCACGACTTTCCCTATCTCATTGTTTTTATTAATATTAATTTCTGGCACGCAATCTGCATTACTCTAGTCGTGAAGCGCACCCACACAGAAAATTAAACACACGAATTACCTACAAAACTAGGAAAACTCTACATGAAGATCAAAACAGCAGTAATCACCTTGGGAACAACACTTCTTATGACTTCACTTTCGGCTCAAGCTGAGCTGAGTGCCAACGTCGCCATTACGACCGATTATTCGTTTCGCGGAATTTCGCAAAACGATGAAGCCATGGCTATTCAGGGTGGCTTCGACTACGCCCATGAAAATGGTTTCTACGCGGGTGTTTGGGCCTCAAATGTTGATGATAGTTTCTTCGCAGGCTCGAGCATCGAATTGGACACCTATGCTGGATGGAGTGGTGATGCAGGTCCCGTCAGCCTCGATGTGGGTTATCTGCGCTACAACTATCCTGATAGCGATGCTAGCGATCCTCTGATTGGATATGAAACCGATACTGATGAATTTCATATTGGCGTATCAAAAGATTTTGGCACAGTGAGTGCAGGTTTCACATATTACTACAGCCCTGACTTCTTTGACGTAGGGAACGGCAGCTACTTCGACTTCGGCGTTGATATTCCCGTCGGTGATTTCTCGATCGCCTTGCACTACGCAGCGACTAAAATCGATGAAAAAGACGGCGGTGCAGACCTCGACTACGCAGACTATGGCATCGGCGTTTCAACTGAGTTCGAAGGTTTTGGTCTTGATCTGAGTTACTCCGGTACTGACGACGATGGACTATGCAGCGGCAGCGATCTGTGTGACGGACGCGTATATTTTACTGTCTCCAAATCGATGTAGCTCTACTCGATAAGCCCTGCTTCAAGCAATCTCAATTGAAGTAGGGTAGCCCAGAAAACTAACAAAAATATCACCGGCCTCGTGAGGCATTAACTCGCCCACGAAAAGACAACAACGAATGCAAAAGGCATTAAAACCACTTGGAGTAAAACCCATGAAATTAGTCACAGCAATAATTAAACCGTTCAAATTGGATAGCGTACGTGATGCGTTATCTGAATTGGGCGTTGCGGGTGTAACCGTCGCCGAAGTCAAAGGCTTCGGTCGGCAGAAAGGCCATACAGAACTTTATCGGGGCGCTGAATACGTGGTCGATTTTCTGCCCAAGGTAAAGGTTGAGATAGGGATTGACGATGACAAGCTGGATGCAGTGATCGACGCAATTACCCTTGCTGCGCGAACAGACAAAATTGGTGACGGCAAGATATTTATCACCGAATTGGTCCAAGCCATTCGTATCAGGACCGGTGAAACCGGCCCTGACGCACTTTAATCAGACTCTGAGGTTACAACCATGCAAGATCAGATTTTTCAACTCCAGTATGCTATGGATACGTTTTACTTCCTCGTTTGCGGTGCGCTTGTCATGTGGATGGCAGCCGGATTTGCAATGCTTGAAGCTGGACTTGTCCGAACAAAAAACACGACAGAAATACTCACCAAAAACGTCGCGCTATTCTCCATTTCCTGCATCATGTATCTCGTGGTGGGGTACAGTATTATGTACGGTGGCGAAATCTTCCTAACGGGGATAGAAGGCGGCGATACTCTCGTTAAGGATGCGCTTGCCAGCTCAGCCGAAAATGGCTTTGATGGTGATTCGGTTTACGCCGGCCCATCAGACTTCTTCTTCCAGGTCGTCTTTGTAGCAACCGCCATGTCTATTGTGTCTGGCGCTGTGGCTGAGCGAATGAGGTTATGGCCGTTTCTAGCCTTTGCTGTCGTCATGACAGCCGTTATTTACCCACTTGAGGGCAGCTGGACATGGGGTGGTAACGCCGTATTTGGGCTTTACAGTTTGGGCGATGACTTCGGCTTTTCTGACTTCGCCGGTTCCGGCATTGTACATATGGCCGGCGCTGCTGCTGCGTTAGCAGGCGTTCTTCTACTGGGTGCACGCAAAGGAAAATATACAGATGATGGTCGAGTGACGCCTATCCCAGGCGCTAACCTGCCGCTCGCAACCCTAGGCACATTCATCCTCTGGATGGGCTGGTTCGGATTTAACGGCGGCTCAGTGCTCAAGTTAGGTGACATTAGCAACTCAAATGCTGTCGCAATGGTATTCCTCAATACCAATGCAGCGGCAGCCGGCGGTCTCGTCGCGGCACTGATCATTTCACGACTGAAGTTCGGCAAAACCGACCTGACAATGACCCTGAACGGCGCGCTCGCAGGGCTCGTCGCCATTACGGCGGAACCTTCGACGCCCAGTGCATTGGAAGCAACATTAATCGGTGCCGCTGGCGGCGTGATTGTTGTCTTTTCCATTCTATCGCTGGACAAATTAAGAATTGATGACCCGGTTGGCGCCATCTCGGTTCACGGTGTCGTCGGATTGTGGGGGTTGCTTGCAGTTCCCCTGACCAACGACGGAGCAACCTTCTTGGGCCAAATCGTGGGCGCATTGACTATTTTTGGCTGGGTATTCGCTGCCAGTTTTGCGACATGGTTCGTTATCAAACTCATTATTGGCATTCGTGTCAGCGACGAAGAAGAGTACGAAGGTTCAGACGTCAGCGAATGTGGCATCGAAGCTTATCCTGAGTTCACAGGCACCAGAGGCTCCGGCATCTAGTCAGACCCAGGAAACACTGTGCCGGAATTCCAATCTTCCGGCACAAAACAGAACCCCTCTTGCGGAGACATCCTGTCTCCGCTTTTTTTTACTCGGGATTTACTCAAACGCCTTGAGGCAGGTATTGCGCCAAAAGTACGATCGATATTCCCTATTGATTCGATCAAAACAATCCGTTTTTACAATTGCTCTTTGCCCGTTAATGTTCGCTCCACCAATGAGTTATTACACACGTCGTGACACAACTCGCGACACAAGGAGCAATAAATGCAGACCAGAGAATCAAAAAGGGTACCAGACGTCACCTTCAAAACGAGAACAGACGATGGCTGGAAGAATATAACAAGCAATGACATTTTCGCCGGCAAAACCGTGATCGTTTTTTCACTGCCGGGCGCATTCACACCCACGTGCTCTGCAACACATCTACCCCGCTACGAACAATTGGCGCCTCAGTTCGCCGCTGAGGGTATAGACGACATCATCTGCATCGCTGTAAATGACGGCTTTATCATGTACGCGTGGGAGAAAGAACAGGCGCTGAATCACGTGAAACTCATACCGGACGGAAATGGGGAATTCACAGAGCAAATGGGCATGCTTGTTGACAAAACTGATCTCGGATTTGGCAAAAGATCGTGGCGCTACTCTATGCTGGTTAAAGACGGGATAGTCGACAAAATGTTCATCGAACCCGAAGTCGAAGGCGACCCATTTGAGGTATCTGACGCAGAAACCATGCTGAGATATATTAACAGTGATGCTGCTATTCCCGAGTGTGTTGCCGTGATCAGTCGTCCCGGGTGCCCGCATTGCCAACGCGCCAAGGAGGTGCTCGCAGCACGTAATATGAACTATAACGAGATTGTACTTGGCAAGGATATCGAACATCCTGCGCTTAGAGCGCTCGCTGGGTCTACCACCGTGCCTCAAATATTTATCGGAGGAAAGCTCATTGGTGGCGCTGATGATCTTGAGTCGTTCGGCGTATAGATCAGGGCACTTGTTATAGGAACAGACACGAGAGAATCGGCATTTATTTGCAGATTCTCTCTGACTGATACATGTATAATCTCGCGATGATGCCAAACGGCACCACCACGCTCAATTTGGGATTAGTACATGCTCTTTAAGAACGCCTCGATATACCGCTTGACTCAAAGTTTTGATTCAAACACCGATTCGCTGCAAGACCAGCTTTTACAGCGCTCTTTTACACCTTGCTCTGGTTTCAGACCATCCAGCTTTGGCTGGGTGCCACCGATATCGGGTGTCGAAGATGCACCACTGTTCCACGAGGTTGCAGGTTGCATACTACTTTGCGCACGTCGGGAAGATAAAGTGATTCCCCCAAGCGCCCTCAACGAGGCGATTGCCGAACGCGTAGAGAGAGTGGAGTCATTGGAGGGAAGAAAGCTGAGATCAAAAGAGCGCATGAGTATTAAAGATGAAGCGCTGGCCGAACTGATGCCGCGGGCGCTGGCCAAGTCCAAACAGATCCTGGGATACATCTCCCCCAGTGACAATCTGCTGGTTATCGATACGGCGAATGCGTCAGAAGCTGAATTGTTTATTAACTGCCTTCGAGAATCTCTCGGCACGCTTAATCTTGTACCACCCCAGGTTAAGTCAAACCCCAGTGAAACCTTTAACCAGTGGATCCTGAAGCGAAAATTACCCGACAACTTTAACCTTGGCAACCAATGCGACATGGTCGACCCCGAGGACGGCAGCAGCGTAAATTGCCGCAGGCAGGACCTCGATACTCAAGAAATCAGGAATCACATCGAGTCCGGTAAGGTCTGCACAAAATTGGGGATTCGGTGGCATGGAGATCTGACCCTGTCTGTGGACAAGGAACTGATCCTACGGCAGATTAAAATGGAGTCGAGTGACGATGATGCAAACGACGAAGACAACCCTATCGCAAGACTCGATGCTGCCTTTGTCAACATGACCCTCGAATTTGCGAGATTCCTGCCAGCACTGTTCTCCGCCCTTGGCGGCGAAACCCAGTCACTGTCTAGCTAACACCCAAGAAAGACAAGTATTCCCACCGTCCAAAAATTTACGGTATAGTTCTGTCAATCATAAGCGAGAGCACGGATATGACTGAGCATGTTGCGGGCAACGGGTTACTAAATCGGCGCGGACTTTTGAAGGCAACAGGTGCCGGACTCGCCGGTGGTGTTTTGATGCCAGTCATGGCGCCGGTGAGCGCTGCCGAAGACTGGATGACGACATCCGGCGCACCCATGGATGAATATGGCGCCCCCTCAAAGCACGCCCGCCTGAAACGCGTAAACATTGGCGCTCACCCTTATGGTCCTGGCGCAGGTTCATCTTCAACACCGCTTGAAAAGCTTAACGGCACAATCACACCAAACAGCTTACATTTTGAGCGGCACCATAGTGGCATTCCGGACATTGACCCGGCGCGCCACACCCTAACAATTTATGGTGAGACAAATAAGAGCCTTCAATTCAGCTATGAAGACCTCTTGGCTTATCCAATGGAGACTCACACCTACTTTCTAGAATGCTCAGGGAATAGTTATAGCAATGTGATTTTCCCTGAGGCTGCCGACAAAACCGTTGGCGAATTAAACGGACTGGTCTCCTGTTCCGAGTGGACAGGTGTCCCTCTACACTACTTGCTCGATGAAGCCGGATTAAATTCAAATGCAAACTGGATAGTCGGCGAAGGAGCCGATGCCGCGAGTTTGACCCGAAGCATCCCAATGAAGATAGCAACTAAAAATGTGATGATTGCGCTCTTTCAAAATGGAGAACCGCTACGCCCTGCCCAGGGTTACCCTATGCGGCTATTTGTACCCGGATCTGAGGGCAACATCAGTGTTAAATGGCTCCAGAATATAAAGGTCCAAAAAACGGCGGCCTACACAAAAGATGAGACTAGCAAATACTCTGACCTGCATGTTGACGGAAAAGCCGACATGTTTTCTCTGGAGATGGGTGTGAAATCTCTCATCACATCACCATCAGGTAAAATGAAACTCAACCGCAAGGGTGTATACGAAGTCTCTGGTCTCGCCTGGTCCGGTGCGGGCGGTATCAATCAAGTAGAAGTCAGTGCCGATGGCGGCAATTCCTGGGCTACCGCTGCACTGCAATCTGAACACCGCAACCTTTCTCTGATGAGATTCAGGATACCTTGGCGATGGGAGGGACAGCCTGCAGTACTACAAAGCCGGGCAACCGACAATAAAGGCAACGTTCAGCCAACCCGAGCCGCCGCGCTTGCCAGATATTCAAAGTCAAACGTCTATCATTACAATGGCACGCAGAGCTGGCAAGTCACTCAAGCAGGAGTTGTCAAAAATGTTTACGCGTAATTGTCTAGTTGTTTATCATCTTGGACGCGTGTGCCTGGCGCTTCTCGTAACCTTTGTCGTCAACCAAGCACACGCCGGAAATAGTCAGGGCAACCTCGGCGTACACTTAAAACCGGCACTTGGCCAGACGCCAAACTTACACATAGACAGTATAATTTCACCCGATGGTCTTGCACTACCCGATGGCAGTGGCAGCGCAGCTGAGGGCAAAACACTTTATATTTCAGCGTGTGCAAGCTGCCACGGCATGAGCGGTATGCAACCCGGTAATGAGGTCGCCGGCGGCAAGGGCAGCATCGGCACAAATAGCCCCTTTAAGACCGTTGGCAGCTATTGGCCTTATGCTACAACACTCTATGACTACATCGCCCGAGCAATGCCTTACGACAAGCAAAAATCTCTAACTGCTGATGAAACCTATGCCATTACAGCCTATGTGCTCGAACTCAATCAGATCATTAAAAAAGACGAAGTGATGGATAAGCACACACTACCGAAGGTTGTCATGCCGAATGCGGATGGGTTTAACGAACTTAATTGACAATGCCTTGTCATTGAGTGGCTGAAGGCGCTACCCGATGCCTCGGCTTTGTGAAAGCAAAGACATCAGCCATCATTCAAGTGCCCGCCAAGCTCGCCACGCCAATAAACCATCAACACAATCCAGTCGAAGAAGTTCCGCAGTTCAGATAGCGTTCACCGATGAAGATGAGGTGCCCCTGTGATAACATTCACAACCTGGCCCCATAGCTGCGCCACCTAACCTTTTTACATCTTCGGAGAAACGCCCATGTCTTGGGAGCAACTAGCAGAGATGGATGCCTTCGGTACATCACCGTTCCAGAATCTCTGTTGTACTAAAGTATCAAGGCTCATACCAGATGCACGCTTTGAAGAGGCGCTCATTCAAGAGAACGCGTTTAAAGACGGCTTTGCTGAAAAGTACTTCGTCGCAGACATCCCAACTATCGATATGAAGGTTTACGTTTATCTAGACAGTGCCGAGATTGTCTCACCCTATCTGGACATTAAATTTGACAGAGCCAACTCGCGGACCCCGGATGATCTTGCCCTAAAATTGATCAGAGAACTCTCTAACGCATTTTAGCAAAGGCACATCGACTCAAAGCGTCGAACGCGCGCTAAGGCAACGCTTTCATCGTGAGCGCACCCACTTCCGCAGCGATACTGTTCGGGATTAGGAAAGTCAGGCTGTAGTGCAACACCTTCCATTCGCCGTTCTCTTTTATCAACACACCGGTGCCCCGGCAGCGACCTAGCCTCTCATTGTCGAGTTGCTCGTCAAACCAGGCGAAATCTCCTTCTCTTTCGATGTTGCGTTCCACGGGTAAATATGTCCAACCTCGCCCCTTGTCAAAGTGAGGCTTGGCGTAAAGCTTGAATGCTGAAACAGACCACCGCTCAGAAGCGTCGGTGCCAAGAAAATAGCCATTACTGGCAAAACGATTAAAATACCCATCAAAGTTGGCTTTTGACGCATCGACATGAAAACCATCCAAGAAACGATTGATCTCCGCATGCGCCGTCGGTTCTGCCGCTAAGCCCCGAGCTGACAAGATAAGCAACGCAAACAGAACCTCTATAAAAATTAGACTTTTCAACACCGTAGCTCTCCTCTTTCAATCGATTTTTTCTTCCGAGCAAGATAACCAACCTGCGCTTTCAACGCCAGCATGACAGGATCATCTAGTTATCAGCACGTCACTTTAACCCTTTACGGCGTCGAGTCGCGCCAGAGCACTCTACCCTTTATCCTCTTCCCGCGATATTCCGTCCTCGATATTACCTTTCAATAATGATGCCGACGTGCCGCTGACGCTTTGCGCTGTGAGCAATCGTTATCACGTTTTTATCGATTGCCTGAGTCAAACCAGTAAGACAAGGCCGGGCGGCCGAAAACCTGGTTGACGACGGCGCAAAAACCCGTGTTTGCTACGAAACAGACCCAAATCAAAATAGCGCCCAGCCGTGTTGGCGCGTTGATTCAAAAGCGATTTTCCCCTGAGATGTTTGCTATGATAGGCCGCATCTAATCCACAAGATTTGCCAGAGAAAAATTCATGAGTCACAACACCATCAGCGCGTTATTAGCCGGACAAGTCACAGTAGAAAGCACCGTCACCGTAAAAGGCTGGGTCAGGTCCAAACGAGATTCGAAAGCAGGCATTTCTTTCATCGCCGTTCACGACGGAACCTGTTTTGACACCATCCAAGCCGTCGTCCCTAACGACCTCGAGAACTATGAAACAATGGTGCTTCCAATCTCTACAGGCTGCGGCGTTGTCATTACAGGCACGCTCGTCGAATCACAGGGTAAAGGGCAGTCTGTCGAAATACAGGCGACAGCGGTTGAAGTGCTTGGCTGGGTAGATGATCCCGAGTCATACCCCATTGCCAAGAAGCGACACACTTTTGAGTACCTCAGGACGGTCGCTCACTTGCGCCCCCGCACTAACACCTTTGGTGCTATTACGCGGGTTAGAACAACGCTGGCTAATGCAATCCACAACTATTTCTTCGAGCGGGACTTTCACTGGATCAACACACCGCTTATCACCGCAAGCGATTGCGAGGGTGCTGGAGAATTATTTCGCGTAAGTACACTCGATATGACCAACCTGCCGTTGGACCCTCATCAAGCTGTGGACTATAACCAGGATTTCTTCGGCAGCGAAGCGTTTCTCACCGTCTCAGGGCAGTTGAATGTGGAGGCTTACTGCCTCGCCATGTCCAAGGTCTACACCTTCGGGCCAACCTTTCGGGCTGAGAACTCGCACACAAGTCGTCATCTGGCAGAGTTCTGGATGGTCGAGCCTGAAATTGCATTCGCCGACCTCAATGACAACGCTGATCTGGCGGAAGACCTGTTGAAATACATCTTCAAAGCGCTGCTAGAGACACGCGAGGATGACATGGCGTTTTTCCAGCAGCGTATCGATAAAACAGTTATCGAGCGATTGACCACCGTCGTGGATGCCGAATTCGAACGCATGGAATACTCGGACGCAATTAAGATACTTCAGGCATGCGGCAAGAAATTTGAGTTCCCAGTTGAATGGGGACTTGATTTAAAATCAGAACATGAGCGCTACCTCACAGAGAAACACGTGGGTCGCCCAGTG
>Ga0208972_1001064_pt1 | contig 9710 bp, 9 predicted proteins | sample AOAMet_48_BLW_10_2_FD_188232 | JGI IMG/M metagenome (GOLD analysis project Ga0208972, IMG submission 188232) | Ammonia-oxidizing marine microbial communities from Monterey Bay, California, USA - CAN11_48_BLW_10 (SPAdes) | ecosystem: Environmental > Aquatic > Marine > Intertidal zone | place...
TTCATTAATAAAAGAATTGCGATAAAGGGAATCCATTTTTTCATAATATTAAGTTTATTTTTTTGAGTTTTGAGTAATGAAATCTACTATTTTATAGGTTGTCTTTTTATCTCTTAAAATTTTGGTATGTCCCAGTCCATTTGTGATCAATAGGCTCCCATTTTTTGAGTTTTTTCGAATATTTTTAGCACAACTAACAGCTACATCACCATCGCGTATGTCGTGGACGACTAAGATAGGTGTTTTCATTTTCTTTGCAGCCTTATAGACTGCAAAGTCACTAATTTTAACATTCCATTTCTTTTGAAAATGACGTTCTAATTTTTTAGAAATACTTTTTTTCAACCCCAAGCTATTTGTAAAATTTAACAAAACATCTTCTACTTTATCTCCCGAGCCAATGGTTACCATTGTTTTAAAAATTGGGTTATTGGCGTTAGTGTTTATTATCGCCATGCCTCCAAAAGAATGCCCAACAGCAGCCTCAAAAGGACCATGTTTCTTATCAATTGCTTCTATCGTGGTAATGTATTCTAGCATATTTGTTGTTTTACCAAAAGACTTCCCATGTGCTGGTCCATCAAATGAAATGACCATGTATCCTTTTTCTAACAGTCGGTTGGCAATCATAAATAATTGCGTGCTTCTGCCAGACCATCCATGAGCAAGCAATACCTTTTTATCCGAATATCCATAACTTAAAATATGAATTTTTTTATTGATTTCGGGAACAGATAAAATGCTTTTTTGTGAACTTTCATACATTGGCAATTCTCTTTTTGGTGTTTTAAATCGAATTGGAGTCGTAAAGAGTCTTGCCGAAAGTAACACCGCCAACTTGTGTGAAACGAATTGTACAAATTTAGCAACAACTAAAAGGGGCTTAGGAATTTGTAGACTTGGCGCTAAAGTTTTTGTGCGAGATTGCAGGGTCATTGAATCTTAATAATTTATGCGAAAGATACCAAATGTGTTCTTGGAAAAGAAATAATTTATTCACAATAATTAGCAACAATTCAAAGTATTAGCTTGTGCTTTGGCATTCTATAAAATCTAACAGATGTTAAGGGGAAAGAAGGAATACTTTCCCTATATTGTATTTCTGTTCAAGGACTCTTGAATTGTATTTTAATTTTAAATCAGGAAGATGTTAAAAATAGGAGATAAAAAATTAATTAACGGTTGGGCTTTTTACGATTGGGCAAACTCGGTATATTCTTTGGTGATAAGTACTGCAGTTTTTCCACTATATTATTCTGGAATTACAAATGGCAAAGTGATTTCTTTTTTTGGTATCGAATGGGAACATCCAGATACGCTCTATAGTTATACCTTGTCTTTTTCTTTCTTAGTGGTTGCTTTTATGTCGCCAATACTGTCAGCTATCGCAGATTATACGGGGAATAAAAAGAAATTTTTAAAGATCTTTTGTGCTATTGGAGCTGTTTCTGTAATGAGTATGTATTTTTTTGAAGGATTAGATACTGTCTGGATTGGAATTGTTTTTACTTTTTTTGCAAGTATTGGTTTTTGGTCTAGTGTGGTGTTTTACAATTCTTATTTACCAGAAGTAGCACATCCAGAAGATCAAGATCGGGTAAGTGCAAAGGGGTTTATTTTCGGTTATATTGGTTCCATCATTTTATTGATTATAAATTTAATCATGATACTTTTTCATGACATGTTTGGAATATCTGAAGCCTTTGCTTCTCGGATTTCTTTTGTGATGGTGGGGCTTTGGTGGATAGGTTTCGCACAGGTAACCTTTAAAGTACTACCAAACAATACTTTCAACAAAAAACCAGAAAAAGATTATATCTGGAAAGGATTTAAAGAACTTAAAATTGTTTGGAATGAGATTAAAGAATTGCCCACTTTAAAAGGTTTTTTAACCGCTTTTTTCTTATTGAGTATTGGAGTGCAAACCATTATTTTATTGGCTGCAATTTTTGGTTCAAGAGAATTAGGATTAAGTGCAACGAGTCTCATTATTACTATTTTGTTAATACAGTTTGTTGCCATTTTTGGAGCCATGATTTTTTCAAAAATCTCCAAAAAATACGGTAATTTCAAGGCTTTAAAAATTACCATCTCTATCTGGATTTTAGTTTGTTTTTGTGCTTTTATGTTGCACAAAGACATGCCAAACGTAGCGACCTATTTTTATGCTTTAGGAGGATTATTAGGATTCGTTTTAGGAGCGATTCAATCTTTAACTAGGTCTACCTATTCAAAATTATTACCAGATACAGAAGATCACGCTACTTACTTTAGTTTTTATGATGTTACCGAAAAAATAGCGATTGTACTAGGGACTTTTGTCTATGGCTTTTTATATTCATTAACAGGTTCTATGCAATGGAGTGTCTTGTGTTTAGCCCTGTTTTTTGTAGCTTCTTTTGTTGTTTTAAGTCGATTAAAAAACACAAAAAATGTGCACTAATAAAAGATTTTCCGAATAAGTATAAATACAAATATTAAAACGGAATATCCAATAAAGAAGGGGATGATATTTGTTTTTAGTCCTATAACTAAAAAGAGGCTTATAAGTAATAATTGAAAGCCCAAACCGAATGTTGAGATTAAAGTCATTAACCAATTTGGAAAAGGTTTTCCTTTAGAGGCATCTCGGTCTAAAGCATAAATAATTTTATCAAAAATACCGTAGAATAATTTATACAAAAAGAACAGTATGTTTACATTCTTTTGTTTTTCTCCAGGCAGTGCAATAGGAGTTTTGTCTTCGAAAACGCGACTTGTAGTATCACCCTCAAATCGATTTCTTAAAATGACATAATAGTAATTGTATAAGGTTCCTTGTAATTGAACTCCAAAAAAAGCAAGAAACGCGAATAAAAAATTTACATTGGTCACATACCAAAGAGAAAAGAAAATAATAAAGTTGAGAAGAATATCAGAAACTGAGTCTAAAAAGCGTCCTGTATAAGAAGGTGTTTTTTTAACGCGTGCCAATTCACCATCTGCAGCATCTAAAATAGATTTAAAGATTAAGAAAAAAGCTGCAGCCCAATAATATTCTTTTAGGATGCAGAAAACACCAATCAAGCCCGAAATTACAAATGCAATTGTCACATCTACTGGCGTAAATTTTGTGTTTTTTAATGAACTTGCAATCCTTCTTGCAATGGGTCTACCGTAATCTGATAGATCTAAAAATTGATGTTCTTTGGGTAGTTTTGACATTAAAATGCTTTAGAATTGAGCATTTTTAAGAATTTTTTATAAGCTTAAAACAGCACATTTTTTTATAAGTGCAAAAGTAAACTTTTTGTAACAAAATTTGATAAAAAAAAGGCACATAAAATTTATGTGCCTTTAAAAAGAATCAAATACTTATTGAACTGTTATCGGGAAAACAGCTTGTACATCTGTTTCTCCACCAGCATTCGTAATATCTCCATTGCTAACTCCACTTGCAGTTTTCATTGGCTCGTGTCTCAAGGTTATGGTTAAACTTCCGGAAGCTGCCATTGTAGTTGCTAGGCTAAATTGAACACCAATTGGATTTCCGTCTTCGTCCATATCATTATATGAAACAGTTGCGATATTGTTTGTTGGAGTAAAAAAGAATTGATGCTCTTCATCTTCTTCTAATACTTCTAATGTAATATCTTCAGCTGGACTTTCCGTTTCGTTTTCAACTTTTAAGACCCCTGTATAATTAGTATTTACAGTTAAATTTTCGGATACTGAAATTACTGGAGCATCTGGTCCATCGCCATCTAAATCTACACTTTTTAAGATAATGTCTGTTCCTCCACCACTAGGTGTTAAAGTTGCCGTTAGCGTTGTAATTAATTCTTCTTCATTTACAACCTCTGGATCATCTTCTGAACAGGCTGTAAATAGAGTTGCTACGAATAATACTAAGACTAAATTTTTAATTGTTTTCATATATTTATTTTTTAATGTATGCATGTTATTATTGTTTTTTTAATATTTTAATTTTAATTGTAATGTATAATTTCTTCCTAAATCATCAGCAAAAAACCTTAATCTGTTTAGATTTTCTCTGTAATTAATATTCAAAATATTTGTGACGGTTAAGCCAACGGTTAAAGTTGTTTTTTCTGATAGCTTAAATGTTGCATCAGAATTAAAGTTTAGCAAATGATAACTACTTGGTGTCGTACTTACATCAACTAAAACAGTTGTGTCTGTAGTAGGTATATAGGTTTCAAAGTTGTTGTTTGGAAATAAATTTTGCCTAAAAACATACTCACTTTCTATAACTGCGGAAAAGTCATACCATTTTTCAAGAGTATAACCAACACTGTTTAGGGTTTTAGCAGAAGGGATATCAATCAAATTCCGATCATTTTTAACATCTTTTCCGCGGATAAATGAACTTGTATTTTTTAATATAAAATGACTTCCAATATTTTGTGTCAGACTAAAATCTGCTCCAAATAAATTTGCATTGGTTTTTTTATGTTCCCAAACAGGAAAAGCACCACGAATCGTTTGCTCCGTTCCGGTAGGTTCTAGATACATGAAATTACGAATATCATTAAAAAATACTTCAACCAAAATAGAAGTGTTTGCACTCTTAAAACGATAATTCGCCGAAACTCTATTAGAAGTTTCTTGCTGTAATCTTAAATCTCCTAACTCAATTCTTGCCGCAGAATGATGCAAACCATCACTAAATAATTCTGATGGATTTGGTGCTCGATTTGACAATCCATAATTAAATAAAACCGAATTTTCATCATTCAACTGATAAGAAATTCCCGCGGAAGCAGAAATGTTATGAAATTGAAATTTAGGATTTACCAGCCATTGCGTATTAAAATCTTCTATGATTAAATCGGAAAAGTCTACCTCATAATTACGTTCTTCCCACCTGCTTTTTGAGTAAAACTTTTTAGCATTTATGGCATTGAAATCGTATCTAAAACCGACATCTAGGGTTGTTTCGTCATTTAAGATAAAGTTACCTATTGTGAAAAAACCAAGATCATATTTATCATAGTCTGGAATTAATCTTTTAATACCTGTATTTGGGTTTGCAAAATTATTTTGATAAGCACCCATAAAACCAACTTTGTACTTCTCATCTGTTTTTGCATCAAATTTAAAGCTAGATGTGATTGCATGAGAAGATAAATTTAAATCCAACGAGGCCTTATTTCTATCATTGCCAACTCTTATATCATACTCAAAACGATGATTGTTTTGAAAGTCATATTGCACTTTTAATTTTCCTAACTTTTTAAATCGTTTATAATAATCCACTTTTACCAATTGATGGGTAACATCTTGCTTTGGCGAATTAATATCATATGAAAAATCGTTAGTAATTAATGGTTCTGGAGAATTAATTGCGTTTACTAAATCTTCAATATTTCCTAGATGCGAAGCTCTTAATATTCCTATTTCGTTGTTTATAAATGTATAGTATACATTAAAACCACTTTCAAATTTCTTCAAACCTGTTTGTAAAGAATATGCTTTTGAATTGAGTCCTGAATTACTTAAAACATACTCTGGGCTTTCAAAATCCCCCATTTTTTTAAGCGTTGTTTTTGCATTTACATACCAACCTTTTTTTGTGGATTTTGATAATGATGAATGAAAACTATATCCACGACCATTACTTTGTCCGCTTAAAATACTTTTACCGTACAAAGAATCTTTTAAGAGTACATTACTTGGTTCAGTAACAATTACACCACCAATTGCATCCCCGCCAAACTCTAAAGAATTCGCTCCTTTAATTACCGTAATTTTTTCGGCGGTATTAATATCTAAGTTTGGTGCATGTTCAATTCCCCATTCTTGATCTTGCAAACGCACTCCATTTGTCATTACAATAATTCTACTACTATGCAAACCATTGATCACTGGTTTTACAATTGAATTCCCAGTGTTTATTGATGAAATACCTGCAATATCTTTTAATGCATCCCCTAAGTTTTGATTGCTAAATGCTTCTATAGTTTTTCCTTTTAAGACAGTTGATTGTATTGTTTTTGATTTTATATTTGCTGCAGCAACAATACTAACCTCTTTTAAAGATTCTATATGATGTTCTAAAAAAAAGTCTCTATATGTATCTTTTTCGATACTGACTGTAACATTTTTAGTTTCACATGATATGTGAGAAATCGTCAAGTTTATTTCTCCATTACAAAGCTGTTCAATTTTGAATTTTCCTTCAAAATCAGTAGTTGCATATTTATTTAGGCTTTTTATATAAACGGTTGCACCATAAATGGGGGTACCATCATGATAATCGATCACAGTGCCTTTTAAAATAGTGTTGCATTCTTGCGCATTATTTGTAAAACTTAAGCAACAAAAAAGGACACAAAAAAAGATTTTTTTAATCATTTTCAAGTATTAGAATTCGTAGTAATTTTATTGAAAAAATTATACGAATTCTGGAGGTCCACGAAGAGAAAAAGGTAATTGTTGATGTGGAAGTAAAAAATTATAAGTTGCAGTAATTGAAAAAAGATCGTCAATTACGATAATAGTTTGATTCTGTTCGAACAAAAATCCGTCCGATTTTTTGATTACATCTAATTCACAATCAAGAGATTTTTCATGAATATGTTGATCTGTCTCAGAGGTACAAATTGTATGAGAATGATTCTCAAACAAATGCACTGTTTGTATAACTGCTGGAGACAGAAATACTAGCAACAAGAAAAATACAATATGTTTTTTAAAAGTTTTAATATGCTTTATTTTTTTCTAATTTTCATATTCAACATTTCAACACCTAAAGAAAATGCGATGGCAAAGTACAAATATCCTTTTGGAATAATACCAACTGTTTGTCCAAAAATATTAGCATGAGATAGATGAGCACCTTCCGCAATTAACATAAAAGCAATTAAAATTAAAAATGCTAAACCCAACATTTGAATCGTAGGATGTTTGCTTACAAATTTGCCTACGGGATTTGCAAATAAGAGCATGATACCCATAGATAAGATTACAGCAACAACCATAATGGTTATTGCACCGTTTACCCCATTTGTCATTCCAACAGCAGTTAAAATAGAATCAAATGAAAAGACAATATTGATCAATGTAATTTGAAGAATTGCTTGTTGTAAGGTGTATCCTTTTTTAGGTGTAGCTTTGTCTAGTTCTTCCTCATTTCCTTCTACTTTGTGATGGATTTCTTGGGTGCTTTTATACAAAAGGAAAATACCACCAACAAATAAAATTAAACTTTGACCTGTAATGCCAGCCTGAATCCATGGTAAATCAATGGTCCAAAATGGTGCTTTCATAGCTACTATATATGAAATACCAAACAGTAATATAATTCTTAAAAATAGCGCCAATACAAGACCGATATTGGTCGCTCTTTTTCTTTTTTCTTTAGGGAGTTTATTTGCAGCAATCGAAATAAAAATAATATTATCAATTCCTAAAATAATTTCCAAAAATGTTAAAGTTAATAGCGCAATCCACGTATCTGCTTGTAAAAAAAGTTCCATATTATTTCAGTTTAAAAATTGTCCCTTTTTTAGAAAATTTTGAAAACCCAATTTTAACGGTAAAATCATAGCCGTCTTTCTTGATCTTATTAATTTGAACGAACATTGGATCTTTTTGCAAGTCCGTTTTTGGATTTATATAACGTAAAGTATAGAAAAAATTATTTTTCCATTTGATAGACAAGGTATCTATTTGGTCTCCATACTTACTGATTTGGATGCTGTCTTTTCGAATAATCGTTTCTTTTACAAAACCTTTTCCTGAAGGAATTTCAAAAACACCCGTTTTAAATTGATCTGAATTGTCATTGATGACAGTCTCACAAGATGAAAATGTTATAAAAATGACTAAGACACTAAATACATACTTCATTAAATTCCGGTATAATTTGCAGGCGTAATTGCCTTTAATTCTTCTTTAATTATTGTTGAAACTTCTAAGGTGTCAATAAAATTAGCAATTGATTGTTGGTTGATTTTTTCATTGGTTCTTGTTAGTCCTTTTAATGCTTCATAAGGGTTTGGGTAAGCTTCTCTTCTTAAAATTGTTTGAATCGCTTCTGCAACAACAGCCCAATTATTTTCAAGGTCTTGCTCAAATTTTTCTTTGTTCAATAATAATTTATTCAATCCTTTCAATGTAGAGGTAAAGGCAATAATTGTATGTCCAAACGGAACACCAACATTTCGTAAAACCGTACTATCTGTTAAATCTCTTTGCAATCTGGAAACAGGTAATTTACCTGACAGATGTTCGAAAATAGCATTTGCGATTCCTAAATTTCCTTCTGAGTTTTCAAAATCGATTGGATTTACTTTATGTGGCATTGCAGAAGAACCCACTTCACCCGCTTTAATTTTTTGTTTAAAATAGTCCATGGAAACATAGGTCCAGAAATCTCTATTTAAATCGATGATGATGGTGTTGATACGTTTTAAAGTATCAAACAGTGCCGCCATATGATCGTAATGTTCTATTTGTGTAGTAGGAAATGAGTGCTGCATGCCTAATGTATTTTGTACAAAAGAACTTCCAAAAGCTTTCCAATCAATGTCTTTATATGCTACTTTATGTGCATTGAAGTTTCCAGTTGCACCTCCAAATTTTGCAGCTGTTGGAATGGCAGTTAATAGATTAAATTGTTCTTTTAAACGCACTACAAAAACATCAATTTCTTTCCCTAATCTTGTTGGAGATGCTGGTTGACCGTGAGTTCTTGCCAACATAGAGATGTCTTTCCATTCGATAACTAATTCTTGTAATTTTTCTAAAACTTCCAAATAGTGAGGCACATAAACTTCATCCATTGCTTCTTTAATTGAAAGTGGTATTGCAGTATTGTTTATGTCTTGTGAGGTCAATCCAAAATGAATAAACTCTTTATACTCTTGTAGGTCAAGAGCATCAAATTTTTCTTTAATAAAGTACTCAACCGCTTTTACATCATGATTTGTTACTTTTTCAATGTCTTTGATCTTTTGAGCATCAGCAGTTGTAAAATCAATATAAATTGAACGCAATGCATTAAAAAGGTCTTTGTTAAAGCTGACTAATTGCGGTAATGGGATTTCGCAGAGTGCAATAAAATATTCGATCTCTACACGAACCCTGTATTTTATTAAAGCTTCTTCAGAGAAGTAATTGGCTAATTTTGCTATTTTATTCCTGTATCGCCCATCTATAGGGGAGATGGCATTTAGTTGTGTAAGGCTCATTTTTTAATTCTGTTGTTAATTACAAAAATAAGGATTTCATCACATTTATAAACCTGATTTTTGATGTTTTTCTATCAAATTTAATACATGGGTTCCTCTAGCTTTACAGCCCTTACTCTCGTGTATTATTTTAGTGCTTATGAGGTGTGAAAGTTCTGGATGAATCCATGTATTCGTCAATCCAAAGAGATATAAAGTATTCATTGTATAGGCTCTTACAGCAATTTTTTGAGGTGTTATCAACCAGTCAAAACCAGTCTCAATAATTGCGTTCATTTGTGCATCGGTCATCTTTTTTTGAAAATCATTCTCTTTTTTTGAAAAATAGGAGTTTGCTAAATGTTCACAAATCTTTGCGCAAGGCCTGATGGCACTATCAAATTTTAATGTAGCTATTTTTAGAGAAAATTCTTCTAAATGTGGAAGTATCCATTCTAGTTGATGATGCGTACAAATCCATTCTAAAATCCAAGCAGCTTTAATAGATAGTTTGTTATCAACATCAAATGTAAT
>Ga0208972_1001065_pt1 | contig 9704 bp, 7 predicted proteins | sample AOAMet_48_BLW_10_2_FD_188232 | JGI IMG/M metagenome (GOLD analysis project Ga0208972, IMG submission 188232) | Ammonia-oxidizing marine microbial communities from Monterey Bay, California, USA - CAN11_48_BLW_10 (SPAdes) | ecosystem: Environmental > Aquatic > Marine > Intertidal zone | place...
GACCTACCTACGGTGCCAAACACCTTGCTATTGTAGAACGTACAATCAAAGAACACAAGGTAGGTGGGGTTATATTTTTCAAAGGAAACCCAACGGAACAGGTGAAACTTACGAATAAGTTTCAGCAAATGAGCAAGACCAAAATGCTCGTAGCGATAGACGGAGAGTGGGGTCTAGCGATGCGATTAGCCAATACCATTTCATACCCGTATCAATTGGGTTTGGGAAGCATTCAAGACGATAAAATAATATATGATATGGGAAAAGAGATAGGTCGCCAGTGCAATCGTATAGGCGTTCATGTCAACTTTGCCCCGGTTATTGATGTCAATAACAACCCCAACAATCCAGTAATAAATTACCGCTCTTTTGGTGAAGACCCGGATAACGTATCTACCAAAGGATGGGCATATGCTAGCGGCATGCAAGCGGCGGGTGTTATTGCTTGTGCAAAGCATTTTCCTGGTCATGGAGATACTGACGTAGACTCGCACAAAGATTTGCCAGTGATAAACCATAGTATGGAACGCTTGCGAGAGGTAGAGTTCAAACCATTTGAACACCTCACTCGTAAGGGTGTTATGTCGGTCATGACTGCACACTTATACATTCCGGCAATAGACGCAAGAAAAAACATAGCTATTAGCATTTCAGACAAAGCTATCAATGGTATACTGCGAAGAGAAATGGGTTTTACAGGTCTTTCGTTTACCGATGCACTCAATATGCAAGGAGTTGCTAAATACCATACAGATGGTGAGCTGGAGTTAAAAGCATTGATGGCAGGAAATGACGTTTTACTTGCTCCGGGAGATATCCCTAAAGCTATTGGCCTGATAAAAAAAGCAATGGCAGATGGTACATTAAGTGAAGACTACGTTTGGAATAAGGTATTAAAAATACTGAATTACAAGCACGCTATGGGCTTACACGAGTTTGAGCCAATAAAGGAATATGGAATAGAAGAAGATCTTAATAGTACACGAGCAAAGCACGTGAACTATAAGCTGGTAGAACAGACGTTATGCTTAGCTAAAGACGACAACAGTTTAGTTCCGATCAATCCTAAGAGCAACCAAAAAATTCTTTCTATTGCCATAGGTGATGGCAGTAAAACAACGTTTCAGCAGGAGCTCATGTCTATGGGGAATATAACGACCGCAAGCATTAGTAAAAAGGCCTCTGCGGCTCAATTTTCTGCACTCAAGAACCAAATGGCGGGTTATGACTTGACTATAGTATCGTTGCATAAGACAAGTAAGTATCCCCCAAATTTTGGGATTACCCCTACATCAGCAAATTTCATTTCTGAAATAGGAACGATGAATAATGTTTTGCTCGTCAATTTTGGCAATCCATATAACCTGAAGAAATTTGCAAGCCAGAATAGTGTATTATTAGCGTATGAGGATCAAGAGGCACATCAACTAAAAGCAGCGCAAGCGGTATTTGGCGTTATAGGTATTAATGGAACGCTACCAGTCACCGTTGGAAGCCAATATAGTGCTAAGATGGGTATTACGACATTGCCAATAAAGGAACTGGTACGTGGTATTCCTGAGGAAGTAGGAATGAGCAGTAGCCGACTCAGTAAAATAGATAAAATAGCTCAAGGTGCTGTGAATAGCGGAGCAACTCCTGGCTGCCAAGTACTGGTGGCAAAAGGAGGAAGGGTAGTTTATAATAAGAGTTTCGGTAAGCATACTTTTAATAGTAAGCAGAACGTACAAAATTCCGACTTGTACGATTTGGCTAGTCTAACCAAAGTGGCTGCTACTACCGTTACGCTGATGAAACTGGAAGAAGATGGACAGCTGTCTTTGGATGATAAAATGGTCAAATACTTGCCGGAGTTAGCTACTACTAATAAGTTACATATGACTATTAAAATGGTGCTAGAACACAAAGCCGGATTGAAAGATTGGATACCATTTTATGCAGAAACCACGCAAGATGATTCTGTGTATGATTCGGTTTACTCCAAAGTACCCACCGCTTTACATACGGTTTTTGTTGGCAACGGTTTGTATATGCTCGACACCTATAAAGAGCGAATTATGCAACAAATTTATGACTCTGAAGTAGGTACTATAAATAAATACAAGTACAGTGATTTGGGCATGATTCTCATGAAGGAACTCATAGAACGTGTAACTGGAACAGATTTTCAAGATTACGTAGATGCGGTATATTTCAAGCCAATGGGGATTAGTAGACTTACTTTTTTACCATTAGATAAGTTTGATAAAGCAGAAATAGTTCCCACCTCCTTAAGTCCTGATATGCGTCAAGGTTTGGTACACGGTATGGTGCACGATCCAGGAGCAGCTATGCTCGGTGGTGTAAGTGGTCACGCTGGGCTATTTGGTAATGCAGAGTCCCTTGCGGTACTCATGCAAATGCTACTCAATGGCGGCACCTATAACAATGTCCAATACCTGAAACCAGAGACGATTTCCAAATTTACCGCAAAACAAGCCCGGGATTCGCGTAGAGGTATAGGATGGGACAAGCCTGAGATGAACAGAAAAAAAGGAAATCCAGCGTCTGATTTAGCATCAGCAAATTGTTTTGGACATACAGGCTTTACTGGGACGATGATATGGGCAGATCCAGCGTACGATTTGGTATATGTATTCTTGAGTAACAGAGTGTATCCAACACAGGACAATCGAAAATTGATCCGTATGGGAGTTCGAACCAACATCATGGACGTGATTTATGAAAGTTTTCTACTTCAGTAAAGCATTGGCATCATTTTTGAAAAATAGGAGAAACAATAATATATAGAAATGAAAAAATTTATTTTAGCAAGCGTAGTACTATTCACTATGTCGTCGTGTGATGAGATACTTGATGTTCTTACCGCTACTGGAGGAGGAACCAACGGTATAGCGAGCATATCACAGAATGAAGCTGCTTCTGGTTTGAAGCAAGCATTAGAAAAAGGGGTGCTGACCGGAACATCATTCTTGGGAAAGAAAGATGGCTTCTTAAAAAATGAAGCTTACAAAATTCTACTACCCGCTGAGGTGCAAGATGCAGTAACCAAAATAAGGGCTAATCCAATTGCTAATGCATTGGCGGGTCCGTACTTGGGGAAAGTGGAAGTTGCTATGAATACCGGTGCAGAAAATGCCATGGCAGAGGCAAAACCAATTTTTATTAACGCTATTAAATCGATGAGTATTAGTGATGCTATAAGTATTGTAACTGGAGGAGAGGGAGCAGGTACAGCATACTTGAAGCGTGCAACTTCCGCAAGCCTAAAAAGCAAGTTTACTCCAGTCATTACTCAGGCCATGGAGAAAGTAAATATCAAGGATCCTTGGGAAAAGGTAACAACTGGATACAATATGGTAATGGGTAAAAAGGTACAGACAGACCTTAATGCATATGCTACCGAAAAGGCAATGACAGCGCTTTTCAGCCAAGTAAAGCAAGAAGAAGATAAGATTCGTGCAAATCCCATAGCCCGTAGTACAGATCTACTTAAAAAAGTATTTGGCTACGCCGATGCTCAGAAGTAATCATCCTAAAAAATATACAAAAAAGCATTCGCTATTAGCGGGTGCTTTTTTGGTGCTAGTCATAGTAGGAGCTAAGGTAGATTTAGACTTAGGTGGCTTAGTCTCATTTACACTGCAAACGTTATTTCTTTGCCTCGCGTACTACTACCTTCCTCGGCAATGGAGCCTATTGTTGGTACTTACTTACCTTACATTAGGAGCCATAGGTATTCCTGTTTTTAATTCAGGTGTTGGATGGACCTATTTTATTTCGTGGCCTTTGGGTTTTTTTATAGGTTTTGTGTTGGCAGCAATGGTCCCATCTCCATCATCAAATGGACTTATGCCAGCATTAAGTTTCTTTTTGAAAATCCATGTAGTGATTATAATAGCGGGGATAGTTGGCATTGCTCGTTACAGCGGTTCGTATATTTCTGCCTTAGAGACAGCTATAGAGATACTTCCAGGAGCGGTGCTAAAAAGTGTTGTTGCAACTCTTGTGGTGGGCGGACTCAACAACAGAGTACAATAATCCACACACTATGTTTTGAGCGCATAGGTGCGTTCAAACTTATTGGTAGGTGTTATTCCAGAGGACTTTTGTAGTACAGTATTTTGATGTGATAGTGGGCGTGTTATCTCCTTGTTGCGCAAGCTTATATACTGCTCAAATTTGATTTTTGTTCTGTTCGTGAGGTGCTTCTCAGTTTGCCATAAGGCTGTCTTACGGTGATACCCCGCTTGCACTTTTCCAGAAAACACTTTTGCCTTAGAGCCACTTCCGTAGGCTAAGAATAAAAGTGTACTATCACGTAGATTGCCTGCAGATGCGCAAAAACTTACTAAGCTAAGAAATATACTCGCGGTATATAGGTTGCCCATATCAGAGGACAAATTGTCTCCAGCAGCTACCTTACTTTGAACCCAATCCTTGTAGTATTTACTCTTGGAGAAGAGCTTACCGATTTGTTCGTCTTCTGTGTCTAAAGCGTTTTCGCTGCAAATAGTGTCAAAAGAGCCTGTATCTTTCAATTCTTGTTGTAGTAATGGAGCTACTATTCGTCTACCGTGATAAGCATAAGGAAGATGAAAAATAAGGTGGTCATAGTTGTTGAGCAACTCTTCTTCTTTGAAATGTTCCCACGCTTCGGTTATTCTATCTTGGTAGACAGCATTAGAAAGTTGACCATCGAAAATGGGCTTCTCATCGTGTATCTCCACCATTTGATTATTGATTTTTTGATAGCGTATTGGCTTAAAAAAATCGTGCTCATTTTTCACAGAAACACCCCATTTTTCAGATAGCGATACCAAAGCAGGATTTTTGGCTAATAACATAGCTACAGCCCCAGCACCCTGTGTGTATTCTCCTGGTGAGGCCAAGTCGTAATTGGCTATGTCAGCAGCAACTACAATTGCTACTTTGTCTGGATTAGCATAGAGATAATACAACGAATTGTGCATAGCATCTACAGCGCCTATACATGCAAAGGTCATATCAATTACATCGATATGATTGATGCCCGTATCATTTATTTTCTTCGTTGTAAAATATTGATGAACGATATTATGAATGTAGGTACCTATGGGCTTTGAGCCATCTATACTGCTTTCTGTCCCCACATAGATACGACCAATATCTTGTGGTTTCACATTGGGATTTTGCTCGAGGAGTTGTATCACTGAGCCAGCAGCTAAGGTTACCACATCCTCGTCTACGTCACATACAGACATATTTCGTAGCCCAAGGCCGTGTATTAGTTTGGCGGGCTCTATATCGCGCGCATTGGCAAGATCTTCAATGGGGAGGTATAAGGATGGGGCCTTCAGGGCTAGATCATGTATTCCAAATGTGTCATTCATTTTTTTTATGGAAGTCTATAGGTGAATGTGTTAATACTCATACCCGCACCTACAGATGCCAGAACAAGTAATTGATTTGAAGCAAACGTATGGTTGGGTAGGTGGCCTTTGTCAATCATATCGTAAAGTATAGGGACCGTTGCCACAGAGTTGTTTCCCATTCTATCTAGAATAAGCGGCATTTTATTTTTTGGCATTGCCTCATATCCGTAGAGCGAGTATAATCTGTTTCCTATGGCAACATCCATTTTTTCGTTTGCTTGATGTATTAGTACTTGTGAAACACTCTTTAGGTCTATTTTGCTTTTGTCGAGACAGGATTTTATTGCTTTGGGTACTTCTATGAGGGCATAGTTGTAAATTTTTCTACCGTTCATCTTGATATAGAGGTCTTTACTCTCTTGTTCTCCGTAGGTTGGTCCCATGGTAAGATAATTAAGATCTGCAGCTGCATGTGTCAAAGCGCTATGAGCGATTATCCCAATTTCTTTTTCTGATTCTATTGCAGAAAGCACAACGGCACCGGCACCGTCAGAAAATATCATAGAATCACGATCACTAGGATCTACGTTGCGTGAGAGGCTTTCAGTTCCAATAACTAAGCAGGTCTTAGCATGGCCACTCTTGATATATACGTCTGCTTGTATCATAGCTTGTACCCAACCTGGGCAACCAAATATGATATCGTAGCTCACGCAGGTCGGGTTCTTTAGCCCTAACTTATTTTTAACTTTGGCTGCCAAACTTGGCATCATCTCTGGAATAGTCGAACCGTGCTGGGTATCGCCAAAATTATGAGCTACAATGATTTGATCAATAGACTCTTTGTCTATTCCGGCGTCGGCAATGGCTTTTTCTGCAGCCAGTGCGGCCATATCGGAAGATAGCATTTCCTCAGGCATGTACCTACGTTCTTTTATCCCGGTAATATCATAAAATTTTTGAATTATTTCTGAACTGCTTGTAGCAAAAGGTGTCCCGTCTTGATTGTAAAAGGAACTTTTCTTGAAATGACTGTTTTTGATGTGCTCCGTGGGAAGGTAGTGGCCAGAGCCTATTATTACTGATCTAATCTGTGACATAACGCAATGACAAATAGCTTGTTTTTTATTGATTTTGAATGCCAATTATTATATTGTATTTATGATTTATAAATCACTATATATAGTGTAAAATGCTTATTTTGAACAGGTTAAAATAAAAAATAAATTAACTATAATTTATGCTCTTGCCCGAGTAAATACAGGCAGCAGTGTATGACATATTTCAAATGTCAATGGCATACCTACTAAAAGGTATAGTAGCCTTTCTGGTGTGTCTGGTGGTGGTGGTCCAATTTAAGCTACCAATGCTAATTGTTTACTTTTGTATTTGTGCCACTCACCACAGAAATATCCGATATACAAGTTGATCCTCAAATCTTATCAGATATAAAAGAGGAAGCTCAGGTGATCGTACATTGCTCGTTCTATAATGACTCCAATGTATACGCTGGAGATATGGGGCTACGGGTATGGAAGGAGACTTTTTTGATAGATGAGGCTACTGGCCTAAAAGTACCCATGATAAAAGCATTGGGGATCGTCTATCAGCCGGACTGGTACTTCTTAGTCCCGGGAGAGACCAAACGGTTTACGCTTATTTTTGAGGCATTGCCCAAAAGCTGTGTTTCGTTTACACTCGTAGAAATTATCAATCAGCCTGGGGCGTTTATGGTGACGGGTATTTTAAGAAACAATTCAGATATTTATCATGCTAGATTAGACTAAATCGTCTGTTACTTGCACATTGTGTTGTTCCAACTCAGCGAGGTGTTCATTTACCAAAAAAGACTCCGGTTGAAAATTAGAGTCTCTGTTCTTTCGCTGTTCTTGCCTGTGAATGCTGCGTACATATCGCCGTACATCTTCTTTATCATTAAGTAGTAATCCCGGTACAGGGACGTTTTCACCGCTGCTGTCTTTAGCCACCATGGTAAAATAACTGGAGTTACAATGGTTGGATTTGCCGGTCTGTATATTTTCGGAATCTACACGTACGCCTACGACCATACTGGTTCTTCCTGTGAAGTTAATCGACGCCCTTAGGGTTAATATCTCACCTACTTCAACGGGATGCAAGAAGTCTACCCTGTTGACAGATGCTGTCACACAATAGTGACCACTGTGCTTGCTCGAACATGCAAATACAACTTGGTCCATCAGATTTAGAATATGACCGCCGTGTATCTTTCCGCTAAAATTGGAGTGAGAAGGAAGCATTAACTCAGAAAGTGTGATTTGTGATTGCTCTGCAGTTTTGTAATCCATGCCACGAAGATAAGCGTCTATTTACGTTAGATGCACAAAGTACTTCTTCAACGAGCGGATAAATGAGTGTGACAAAACTCCTTTTTTATTCTTTATCCAGCTGTGATAAAAAAGCCTCTGCTCGCTCCAAATGCGCATCCATTTTAGGTCCTTCCATCTTCTTAGCTAGGTTTACCATCATTCCCATACGGGGGTTTTTGCTAAAAGCTTCGCGGTTCACATGAATAAATCGCCAGTACAAGGCATTCCATACTTCACACCATTCGCCTTTGGGGTAGTCGCTCATTTTGAGTACATAGTTACTCCCGCTACAATACGGCTTGGTGGTCATTAGTCCGCCATCTGCGTATTGCGTCATACCATATACATTAGGTACCATTACCCAATCGTATGCATCTACGTACATCTCCATAAACCAGCGGTAGACTTCATCTGGATCAAACTCGCAGAGCAACATAAAATTGCCTAGGACCATTAATCGTTCAATGTGATTGCAATAGCCTGTTTCTAATACTTTTTTTATGGTATAGTCAATGGGTTCAATGCCCGTGGTTCCGTCATAAAAAGAGGCGGGTATTTTGCGGTCAAAATTCCAAAAATTACGGGTTCTTGAAAAAACTCCTTTGCTGTGGTACATCCCGCGTATAAACTCTCGCCATCCTATAATTTGACGGATAAAGCCCTCGGTTGAATTTATGGGAATATTTTCTCTGGAGGAAAAAGCGAGTGTTCTGTTCACTATTTCACCGGGCAACAGAAGGCCCGCATTTATTAATGGCGATAAAATGCTGTGGTTTAATATGGAATGTTCTTTTACAATGGCATCTTCATAAATCCCAAAATCATAAAATCGATGAGTAAAGAACTGTTCTAACCATTCTAGGCTTTCTTCATGAGTAATGGGGTAGTACCTCTTTGTTGAAACTTCCCCGGGATTTTCTGAGAAATTGGCTTGGGTGTATGCTACTGCTTCATCCCATACATCGGAGGGTTCTGGAAAATAAATGATTGGCGGTGTTTTGCCTTTAGGATATTTTTTACGATTATCTGCATCATAAGTCCATTGGCCTCCCAGAGGTTTCTGCGCAGCATCCATAAGGATGTCATGTTTTTTACGCTGTTGTTTGTAAAATGTAGTTTGAAAATAGGACTTCTTGTCTGGCCTAAAAAATGGATCCAAATCCTCTTCGGTACTCATGAAATGGATATCTTCATATGCGTTTATCTCGCATGCATTGCTAAGCTTTTCAATGCGTTTTTGAAGATAATGATCTGTGGGTTTAATGAAGTGTATAGCATCAATGCTTTGGTCTTTAATCTCTTGCTGAAATTGCCTAATATCAGATTTTTCATTGGCTGAATCGATGTAGTGAACTGTTTTATTCAAGCCTTCCAAATACCTTTGGTAGGCTTTCATGCTGGCTCTGTGAAAGGCTATTTTTTGCTTGTGAAAGGCATACTGCTTAAAAAAAAGGTACTCTTCTATGAGGTAGATTTCATTGGAGTTTTCTATGAGAGTGCTGTTTAGAAAGAGCTGATGCGGAAAAATGAGGTTAATGGATTTCATTGAGTTTTACCCCTTTTACCGTTGAGTTAACTAAGGAAGGGTAATCTTAGAACAAAGTCAATCTAATTTTTGTTTTCAACGTTTGGCTGTATCCTCAGAACTATGGACACCAAACTTCTATTTCATCTATGTAATAACTAAAATAGGTGGATACAGGTTTAAAATCAATCCGAATGGAATGATTACCCGATGGTATAATTCCTGTTTCTAGGCGCATCCATTTTCGATTTGATTGGGATTCATCAATTATATCCGTATTTACTATTGTTCCATCAAATGTAACCTCTGGTGTAAGGTTGGGATAGCCAGGGTTTACACTCTTGGTCCAAAAAGTTAGTTTGGCGTTTTTATCAAGAGTTATTGAAAATTCAATATAACCGCCATAGCAGCGATCAGTTAAGGCAAATCCATTCCCATCATAGCCATTACCTATGGACCAAATTGGATTACTGGACG
>Ga0208972_1001075_pt1 | contig 9658 bp, 15 predicted proteins | sample AOAMet_48_BLW_10_2_FD_188232 | JGI IMG/M metagenome (GOLD analysis project Ga0208972, IMG submission 188232) | Ammonia-oxidizing marine microbial communities from Monterey Bay, California, USA - CAN11_48_BLW_10 (SPAdes) | ecosystem: Environmental > Aquatic > Marine > Intertidal zone | place...
CTTTTAAGGTGAACCCATTTTATCCCTCCAAGGCATTGAATAAAAATCTTAGTGGGTATGTTGTAACGAGCTTCACAATCCGTAAAAATGGTTCTGTAAAAAATATCAAAGCCATTGAAGGTTTCTGCTCAACACACAAACCTGAATATGGTGAATTTAAAGAATTATTTGAATGTAATCTATTCAATAAATCTGCAATTAAAGCTACTAAAAAATTAACTTATCCAATGCAAGAATATGAAGTGAGTGATGTAATGCATAGATTTACTTATGTCATATAAATATTCAAATCTAATAAACCTATACCTATATTAAACTATCTTTTTTTAATCAAAAATAACCTCAATCTCATCATCACATGTTAATTCAATGCTTATCTGAAACAATATCTAACAGTTGGTGGAAAACTTATTTTGACTGGTCAGATAAATGCGCACCAGTAAGCCTTGAGTCGATAATTCTAGTTTTTATATTTTCTTACCTTCTTTTTCTTATTCACAAATTTATTTTTTATTATTTAAAATCTAATAACTTAGCTAATAATTTAACAAGCCGTATATCAATATTTTTTCATGAAAAGCGTATGAATGAAATTATAGATAACTTATCAGGTTATGAGCTGTTTAAGTTTTTTATAGCTATTCTTATAGCGATTCTATGTCTTTTGTTTTATTTAGCATGTTTATATTTCTTTGCTGACTTTGTTCTAAATTACTTTGGATGGACTGTAGATAATAGGACTACAATGAGAGGGCTAATTTCTAATTTATTAAACTAGATTGAGCCGTTCAATTTAAAGGTTCTATAATCTCGATAACAATAAATTTTAATATTACCAATGGCATCAGTTACAAACATAGACGAGTTTAAGAAAGGAACTTTTATAGAGTTCATTGACTATATGACTCAAATATTAGACTTAGCTGTCGACCAGTATGATGAGTTGGTTATTGAAATAGAGGAGAGGTCACAAAATACAAGAGCAGATGTAGAGTTTATCTTTGGAGAACTTCATCTCGAAGAAAAACAACATGTATGGACATCTTTATCACTAACCATTGATGGTATCTTTGCAAGATATAGAAAGAAACATGGAGACAATAAGGACTTCATAAAACTTTATGAGCTTTATAAAAGTTTAGAAGTTGAATACGAAGATCTCTTTGATGAATATATTTAACTAGATGATTCTTTTGAGGGCTCTAATTTATTTGGCTTAACAAACTCACATTCCATTTTAGCAACAACTTCGCCTTCAACTTTTAGATTAACTTTTGCTCTTCCTTCCATTGTCCCAGTTACAACGCATTGCTCAATACTTTCTTCTACGATACTTCTAACGATCTCTTTTAGTTCATTAATCGAAAGTTCTGATACCAATCTCTTGTCTTGAGTTGAATCAGCAGTGATTATCAAAGGTAATGTCAGTAACAACAATATAAATTTTTTCATACCTTTATCCTAAACAATGAATTTTATTTTGACAATTGGTTATGGCATTATTGAACGATAAAAAAACTCCTAGCTCCAAATACCAACTGCCAATTCAGCCCAAATTATCAGAAATACTAAAACCAATACCCCAATAACTGTTCCGCGATATTGGATAGATTTCTGTCTTAATAAAACTAGATTTATACCGCTACTAAATAACAGTATTAGCGAACCCATAATTATAAAATCAAAAAAACTCCAATTAAAACCATCAACAAAAATATTTCCAATCAAAGGAATGCACAATAAAAGAAGGGGGTATAGAGTAGATTTCCTCATACTCAATAAAACATTTTTTTTATTAAGATAGATCAAATTTAATTTGAAATAGCTAAATATAAAGCCTCAACCTTTTCTCTAGCCCAGGGTGTTTTTCTTAGAAACTTTAAAGATGACTTAATAGAGGGATTGCTCTTAAAGCAGTTGATATCAATTTGCTTGGAAAGAGCTGCCCATCCATAGTAGTCAACAAGGCTTGTAACTATCTTTTCTAGTGTAATTCCATGCAATGGATTATTTTTCTGTTCATGTGCCATGGGGCATCATAACATTCAGAATATAAATCCCTCCCTATGTATAATAGGGCAACTATAAATTAATAAAATTTTATGAAAATTATACTTACTATTTTAAGTCTCCTTGTCTTAGCATCTTGCAATATACCGCTTGTACCTTTTATTTAGATCTAAAAATTATATGTGTTTTTAATATTTGACATGCTCTTACTAAATGAGAGAATAAATATTCAATTACATAATTGGGAGAGTTATGAAAAACATATTTAATTTTATTTTACCTTTAGTATTTATTGTCAGTTGCTCTATGGAGGATTCCAGCGAGGTATCTACAGAAAGTGTTGAGGATCGACTTTCAAAGGTCTATTACACCGAGTTTATGCCATGCACGGCAGGACCAGATTACACATCTGAGAATATGACAAAGATGATCTCTGAATGGCAAAAGTTACTTACTAATGAAAATCTTCAAGGTGTTTGGGGTTACGCGCCAGCTGTAGCTACAAACTCTTTTCCAGATAACGGTTGGTGGGAAATCCAGTGGGGATCAAAAGAAGAGGCTCAAGAGGCATGGTCAGAATGGTCTCAAAATGAAGAAGCCGCTGCATGGAATGAAAAGTACGCATCTGTTCTTCAGTGCGATGAATCACTCATAAATGGTTTCGAGAGCGTTTTTCCTATAGCTTCTGCTCAATATAGCGAACTTCCTGATTCAGGATACTTCTATGGTGAGGTTCATATCTGTGAGTTAAATGATGGCTCTACACAAGAAGAAGCAATAAGTTTCCTATCAGGTTTTACAGAAGCAGTCGCTAATGCAGATTATTCAGATACCTCGTATCACTTAGGAAATTACTTCAATGTTGACGAAAGTGGTGGCTTCCTTTGGGCTAATTTTACAAATAGCGAGGAGTCAATGAACAAAGCAAATACTTCATTTGAGGCAAGCGTTAGGGAAACAATGTTCCCAATATTTAGCACATTTGCATCCTGTGGAGAGGTCCCTGACTTGTATCATGGGTTCACTTTATATAATGCAGATGATAAAGATTTCATGCCTACGTTCCCATCTAATTAAGGAGAGCTAAATGAAAAAATTATTATTACTAACCATGCTGATGCCATCATTTCTGATGGCCATGCATCACAAGTCTGAACCTATAATTTTTTATCTAGATATGGATGTTGCTGAGGGCAAGTCTGATAGCGTTCAAGGCTTCGTAGACTATCTAGTAAAAACAGTAAAAAAAACGGAACCTAAGACTATGTACTATAAGTACTGGATCTCAGAGGACAAAACAAAAGTATCTTTAATGGAGGTCTATCATAGTAATGAGGATGCTTTATTTCATATGGATGCATTTGATAAGGCTTCCCATAAGGAACAGTTCATTGATACCTTTATCATTACTAATTTTCAAGTAATGGGAGATACCAGCGATGAGCTTAAAGAGGCCATGTCAGCTTTCACCAAGGATCATAGAAGCTTAATAAATGGTTTTAAAAGGTAAGATGTTCTAATTGCTGAAGGTCTATTAATTTAGGCCTTCACACCTGAACTTAGACTCCTCAAGGTATTTAGTCTTCAATACAGGGTTTATAGATTTTAAATCATAGTTTCTATTCATTAGATCGAGAATCTTATATATATACTTCATTCCATTTGATCTATCCCAATCCCATAAAGTATCTAGATCAGCTACATAGAAGGTTTTATTTTCTGAGCCTGGCATCAGTCTTTGTAATAGTTTTTTTAATTCTAGATCGTCACTAGTATCATTAAATACGATCTGTCTTTCTTTTTTAGATTGATCAGATTTTAATATTTGAATTAAAGAGTCTTTGATGCATCTAGATTCTTCCTTTAATTCGTCAGCATGTGTATTAAACCCAATAACGGATATCACCAATACTGTAATAAATTTACTCATTAGCTAATCTTAATATAAAAATAAATTAATGTATGATGATTAATTCAATTTATAGATAGAGGTAAACATGGAAAAAGTATTAGTAACTGGCGCTACAGGTTTTATAGGCCTTCATTGTATACAACAGCTTCTTGATCAAGGCTATGCAGTTAACGGAACTCTGCGATCAATGCAAAGAGAATCTGAAGTAAGACAGTCGCTTGAAAAGCATAATACTTCTTGTGAAAACCTTACTTTATATCCTGTTGATTTGATGAGCGATGAAGGTTGGGATGAGGCTATGTCTGGCTGTGATTATCTTCTGCATGTCGCCTCACCATTTGTACTTTCAAATGAAACCGAAGAGTTTTTTGTAAAGCCTGCCGTAGAAGGCGCATTAAGGGCTTTAAAATTTGCTGACAAGCATGATATTAAAAAAGTGGTGTTAACTTCATCCTTTGCTGCTGTCGGTGACACTTTTGACGGTACTACAAGTTTTAATGAAACCCATTGGTCAGATACCTCTAATAACAAAATGACTTTCTATTCGAAGAGCAAGACTCTAGCCGAAAGGGCTGCATGGGATTATGTAAAGGACAATGATGTAAGTTATCAATTAACTGTAATCAACCCTGTTGGAGTTCTAGGGCCATCATTATCAGATGATGTTGGTATTTCTAATTCAATGGTCCTAAGGATGCTTAACGGCTCTATGCCAGCTCTTGCAAAAATTCACATAGGAATTGTGGATGTAAGGGATGTTGCTAAGGCTCACATATTAGCTATGAAGAATACTGATTCAGATGGAGAAAGGTTTATTGTTTCTGAAAAAGAGATGTGGATGAGTGATATCGCCAATGTCCTGAATGCTAATGGATACAAAGCTCCTGAAAAAAATATGCCAAACCTTTTATTAAAAGTAATGGCTTTGTTTAAAAGTGACCTAAAAACTATTTCTAAAATGGCTGGAAAACAAAGGGACTGCAATACAACTAAGGCAAAGGATGTACTTGGATGGAACCCTATTACTGCAGAAGAATCTATCTTAGCCGCTGCAAAACAAATTGCTGATTACGATTTGATTTAGATTATTCCTGGGATAATAGCTTTTCTATTTTTAGGATAGTTTTCAAATTTTTCTTGGTACCATTTGTGATGCGCTATGGCTCTTGGGAAAAGGTTAGCTATTGTCCAAAGTAAAAAAACTAACCCTGAAATACTCCAAGTCAATATTGCCCAGCCAATCCACTCTATAATTTCTCCAAAATAATTAGGGGAAGATACATACTTATGAAGGAACTTATTAGGCAAATGATAGCCTGGTCCCATTCTCTTTCTGAGGCCTACAATTAAATAATCTGATCTGATATTAATAAACATACCAACAAAAAATAAAGACAAGCCTATAAAAAAGGTATTAGATGAAAGCCAATCAGAAGAGTAACTCGTAAAATAAAATATACCAAAGGCCTGGATACTAACATTCACTAGATTAAAGCAGAATGCTGATACAGCTATGCTTATTGGCATTTTTGGGTTTGTCATGTCAATCACAAATGGGTAAATAAATGTTCTATGAGTGTAGTGAGTTAACCAAATCATCAAGAATACTTCATGGACTAAATCTAGGTCATTCCTAACTATTAAACCAAATATGATCATCAATATGACGCACGGCGATTCCATAATGACCCAGCCAGCTCTTGCTGATATATTTCTTCCCCATCCATCCTCTATGTGCCTGCCATAGGGAGCATTATTAAAAAAAAGGTATATAAATGTAGCGATAGCCACCAGGATCCAAAAAATAATAAATATATTAAATAAACTCATAGGAGCACATAAACTTTATAGATATTAATAAGTTTACAGATATAGAAGTTAAACATAAACTGTAGATAATGATTTTGGGGAGAATTTCATGAAAGAATATGATTTTATAATTTTAGGTGCGGGCTCCGCAGGTTGTGTTCTTGCCAACAGGCTAAGTTCAAACCCAGACTTTAATGTATGTTTAATTGAAGCAGGATCAAGAGATACTGATGTACGACTTCATGTACCCTTGGGCTTTGCATTCCTTGGAGCGGGAAGTAAATACAGCTGGAATTATAATACTGAACCTCAAAAAGAGTTTGCAAAAGTAAAAGTAACCGAGCCAGTTAAGGCTATGGTAGATTCAACAGGTGGCGTCCATGAGGTGGAATCTGAAGTTGAAGATCATAGAAGAGGATATCAACCACGAGGCAAAACATTGGGTGGCTCTAGTTCAATCAATGCAATGTTATATGTTAGAGGTCACAAGTGGGATTATGATCATTGGTCTGAGCTTGGAAATAATGGTTGGTCATATGATGAAATCCTGCCTTACTTTAAGAAAGCAGAGCATAACGAAATTCATCAAAATGATTTCCATGGCCAGAATGGTCCCTTGAATGTAGCTAATATTCGTCACAAAAATAAACCTGTAGACGATTTTGTTGAAACAGGATCATCGGTTTTTGGTTTTAATGAAGACTTTAATGGAGAAAGCCAAGAGGGCATTGGGTATTATCAAACTACTCAAAAAAACGGTAAGAGATGTAGTGCTGCTAAGGCATATTTGGTTCCTGCACTGGAGAGAGAAAACTTGACAGTTTTAACGGACACTAATGTAAATAAAATTTTGGTAAATGATAGCAGGGCCACCGGTGTGTCATGTATTGGAGAGGAAGGCGAGGAATTCACACTTAATGCTACTAAAGAAGTTTTGTTGTCATCGGGCGCTTTTGGTTCTCCTCAGGTATTGCTTAGATCTGGAATTGGACCAGAGCAAGAGATTACAAAGCACGGTATTGAACATAAAGTTGATTTACCTGGTGTTGGAAAGAATCTTCAAGATCACATAGATTACTTATCTGTTCATAAATATAAGTCTCTTAATTTATTTGGTTTTTCTTTAGGAACAATTTTCTTAAAGTATCCGTATGAGCTTATTAAATACCTTCTTATGAAGACTGGAATGTTTACTTCAACCGTTGCTGAGGCCGGTGGCTTTATTAGATCAAGAAACGATATTACAGTTCCAGATATTCAACTCCATTTTGCACCAGGCATGGTTGTAGATCATGGAAGAGAAAGTGTCTGGGGCACTGGGCTAAGTTGTCATACGTGCTTACTTAGACCCAAATCTAGAGGGGAGGTTACGCTTCAATCTGCAGATCCAACAGATGATCCAAAAATAGACCCAAAATTTTTATCTCATCCAGATGATATGAGAGATATGGTTGCTGGGTATAAAAAAATGATGAAAATTATGAATAAAGAACCTTTATCTAAATACACAAGCGGTCATGTTCAAAGACCAGTTGACTTAGATAATGATGAAGATATTGAGCAGGCTATTAGAGAGGACGCAGACACTGTCTATCATCCGGTTGGAACATGTAAAATGGGTAGTGATGAGATGTCAGTTGTAAATGAAAGATTAAAAGTTCATAAGGTATCTGGTTTAAGGGTAATAGACGCATCTATTATGCCTACCTTGGTTGGGGGCAATACAAATGCTCCAACAATCATGATAGGTGAAAAAGCATCAGATATGATTTTAGAGGACTGGGCTTAATGGCTTTTTATAAGAGACTTCTTCTAGGTATGTTTTTCCTGCCTTTAATAAATGCAAATATAGTAATTGATGTTAGAACTCCTGATGAGTGGTCAGCAGGCCACTTAGAGGGCACCAAAAATATAGAATGGCAAGATATTTTAAATATCAAAAACTCTGTAAACAAAGATGAACAAATCTATCTGTATTGCAGAAGCGGAAATAGATCAGGAAGAGCCACTCAAATATTAATTGATGCTGGATATTCAAATGTTACCAACGCTGGAAGCCTAGAGCAGGCCAGCAATCTCCTAAATTTAAAAGTAGTCAAATAATAGACTCATTATCTATATACTTTTAATGTATACAGTGCATACATATTTCTTTAGTATGTGTTCAGTGCTTACATAAGTAGGTCCAAATATTAATTTTCTAACCCCTATAAAGGTATAAATATGAAAAAACTAACATCGATTTTTGCATTAACAGCTGTATTGTTTGCACTTCCTGCTTTTGCTGCAGATATGAACTTCACGCCTAAAGCTGATATTTCATTCTCAGGAAAAATAGCAACTGTAAAAACATCAAAAAAATTCAGAACAGTAGAAAGCTGTCAGGCTCTTTGCACTAGCAGATCATCTTGTGTTGCTTTTACGCTTGATTCATCAAAAGGCAGCTGCACAATTTTAAAAACAGTTACTAAAGAAACTGAAAACACAGATGCAGTTTCTGGGCTTAAGAACTAGTTACCAGCATTAAACAAAAAAAGGGTCTTTGTAGGCCCTTTTTTTATATCTAAAATTATTTATCTGTTTACAATAAAGTGATGAATAATTTTTTTAATATTTTTAAAAAATCTTCGCAGCAGCCTAAGTTTAAAAAAGTTCTTTCACTAGATGGCGGAGGAGTTAGAGCTATCGCTGGTATTGTATTTTTAAAAAAACTTGAAGCAGAGTCTGGAAAAAAAATCTTTGATTCTTTTGATATGTTTGTTGGCACTAGCGCCGGTGCATTTAATGCAGCTTGCCTTGCTTATGATGGAATGCAAGCATCAGAATTAAAAAAATACTGGTCTAGAGAATATCTTGGACGAATCATGAAAACCTCATTTTTCTGGGACAAAGCATCTCTCATTCAAGCTAGACCAAGATATGAATCTGAGGGCAGGGTCGGGGTATTGAATGAAATATTCTCGACAGACTTGCTTGGAAAGGTAAAAAAACCTTTAGTCACATTAGCGTATGATGTTGAAAATAGATCTCATGTTATTCATAGTAATTTTTCTTCTCCTGAAATCAGCATTATTGATGCAGTATGCGCCTCAAGCGCAGCACCAATGTATTTTCCAACATATCAAATGGAGAATGGCTTATGGATGATAGACGGTGGTGTGGTTACAAATAACCCCTCTATGATTGGCTTTGCGCAGGCCAAGGAGTACTTTGAAACAGACAAGATAAAAATTCTTAGTATTGGGGCTGGCCTCAATAAGAAAAAAATTAATGGTGAAACATCATCTGTTTGGGGTGGAGTTGGTTGGCTACGAAATGATATTATGGGTATGATGCTCGACTCAGAAATTCATCACGATATCGCTGAAGATATCATTGGTGATTCTTACCTTAGAATAAATTCACCGCTTGGCGATATCAATAAAATTCTTGATGACAGCTCTGATCTTAACTTAGAAAAAATACATTTGATGGGTATGAACTGGTGGTCAGAGTTTGGAGAGCAAACCTTAGAGTTTTTAAAAGATTAAATAATTTAACAATTAGTGTTATTTTTATTGTAAGATACGTTTTTTTTAATTATTGGATACTATGAATATATACGTTGGAAATCTTTCTTGGGGCATGAGCGACCAAGACCTTGAAAATCTTTTTGCAGAACACGGTTCTGTAACATCAGCAAAAATTATTACTGACAGAATGACTAATCGTTCTAGAGGCTTTGGTTTTGTTGAAATGAGTGATGGTGCTGAAGCAGCAATTGCAGCTCTAAATGACAGTGAAATAGAGGGCAGAAAATTAGTTGTGAATGAATCAAGACCTCGTGAAACAAGATAAGTAATCACTTAATCTTAAACAAATTCATTTAAATTAAACCCAGTCTTATTAGGCTGGGTTTTGTTTTTTCTAAACACTTACTTTTTGTTT
>Ga0208972_1001076_pt1 | contig 9649 bp, 10 predicted proteins | sample AOAMet_48_BLW_10_2_FD_188232 | JGI IMG/M metagenome (GOLD analysis project Ga0208972, IMG submission 188232) | Ammonia-oxidizing marine microbial communities from Monterey Bay, California, USA - CAN11_48_BLW_10 (SPAdes) | ecosystem: Environmental > Aquatic > Marine > Intertidal zone | place...
TCTTGATCTTGTGTTTGGGCGTTGCATTTGCGGGGCGGCACCTGATGCACTACTGGTGGGCGTTGGTGCTGCTGGGGATTGGCTGGAACTTTATGTATTTAGGTGGCACCGCCTTACTAACCCGAACCTATGAAGCCAATGAGCGGTTCAAGGTTCAGGCCTGCAATGATTTCGTTGTCTTTGCAATGCAGGCGGTTGCGGCCTTGTCCTCCGGGTTTTTGTTGTTCAGCTTTGGCTGGTCCTGGTTAGTCTATCTCAGCGCCGGGGTGCTCATTGTGCCCCTGACGCTAATGGGCTACAAGCAATTAGCGCTTAAAGGCCTCAAAGCGTGAGGTGGACGGACGGGTTGTTCTCGCCTACTTAAAAACGGCAATTAACTTCGGATAAAGTTGCGCGAGTTCCTGGCTGAGCAGTGCAAATTGCGCATCAAGTTCGGCAAGCGCTGCAATTTCTGGCTCAAGCCCATCTAAGTCGTCAGCTTGCTCGGTGAGCGCCTCGTATTTGATCTGACTCAGAACCAGGTCTTTGTCCAAGGTAAACGATAGGCTCTGATCCCAGGTTAGCTTGAGTTTGCTGCAGAGCTTACCGGTATCAAGGTGCGCTAGAATCTCTTTGCTCTGCAGCGCGACCTTTCGGCAGGTAATGCTCGATCCGTCCTCTGGGTCAAAAAGATCGCACGCATTGCCAAGGTCGAAACCCGATGGTGGCTGATTTCTTTTCAGCCATTGGGTGAATAATTGACCCGCTGATTGCTTGGATTCGATGCGAGTGACAGCAAGCGTGCCAAGGGTCATTCGAAGATAATTTAAAAAGGTGTCGACGTCGGTGGCGGACGCGCTATTGATCACCAGCAGCCCGGCCGCTGGATCAATGTAGCCGAGTATCCGTCGGTGTTTGCTCAGCGCTCTTGGTAACAGCTCACTGAGGGCGGCTTCTTTGAACTGTAGCCGCTGTTTTGAGGAGGGTTTTTGACCTTCAAGGTTTGTCCAGTGATTCGATTTCTCAGAGATCAGTTCTTGTAGCGCACTGGTTGGAATCACTTTTTCTTCGCGTTTTCCGCAGAATAACACCCGATTGCCGAATTGGCGGGTCAGATCCGTAAAGCCGTCGGGCAGGGGTGAAACCCAGCCGAAGGTACTCTGACTGAAGGAGCTGCAGGGCTCGAAGGCCTCATTAGCCAGTAAGTCGTCAAAGTGTTCCGGTAAGGTGTCTGAGAAACTTAAAATGGTCGCGCTGGAAAACAACATGGAGATTACTCATAAAGTGAAAAGCCAGTATACGCGAAACTTCCATCGGATCATGGATCACATTCATGGCGTTGCATCGTATACTGCACCGATGAGCCAAGAGAAAGCCAAATGCTGCAGATCGAATCCTTAAGCTGCTTTCGGCAAGATCGTTGTCTTTTCAAAGACTTAAATGCCAAGGTTTTGCCTGGGCAGGCGTTGCAAATCGTGGGCGAGAACGGCTCCGGTAAGACGACGTTGTTTAAAATTTTGGCTGGATTATTTGAGGAGTATGACGGTCGGGTGATCACCGCCGCTGGCAGCCTGTATCTGGGTCACCGGTATGGCGTGAATGATCAGTTAACACCCGTTGAAAATTTAAAATTTTTGCTAAAGCTGAATGAAATCCAGTTGGCGCCTGGGCTGCTAATGGATGCCTTAGCGCGGTTTCAGCTGTCCGCTGAGCTCGATCAGCCCTGCGCTGCCCTCTCTGAAGGCCAAAAGAAGCGAGTCGCGTTGGCGCGGTTGATATTGACCTCTGCTCGGATTTGGCTACTGGATGAGGCCTTTAGTGCCCTGGATGCTCCCGGGCGCGCTGTCTTGTCTGAGGTCTGTCAGGCGCATCTTGCGGCCGGCGGGATCCTGATCTTTAGTAGTCACCAGGGTATCCCAGAGTTTGCTGCTGCGGCGCAATTGCGTCTCGAGGTCGGGTCATGATGCTGTTGCTTCGAGAGCTCAAAATCATGCTCCGGTCTCCCGCTGGGGCGATTCAGTCGCTGATGTTTTCGGTGTTGGTCATTGCCTTGTTTCCATTGGCGATTACCCCAGACCCTGACCAGTTGGAACCCCTGGGCATTGGGTTAATCTGGGTGGTGACGCTTCTTTCGTGCTTGCTGGCAGCGGATAAAAGCCTGGCGGGTGATTATGCAGATGGCAGCCTGGAGCAGATGGTCCTGAGCGACTACCCCCTGTGGTGGGTGTGCTTGGTCAAAAGTATGGCGCACTGGGTCAGTTGTGCGCTGCCACTGTTGCTGATGGCCCCCATACTGGGCGCCATGCTTGCGATGCCTTTGGATCGTATTGTTTGGCTGATGGCGTCGCTGGTTCTTGGGTCCCCGATTTTGAGTTTGTTTTGTATGTTGGGCGCCATGCTAACGGTTGGGTTGAACCAAAGCAGTGCGTTGCTGCCCATCTTGATCGCCCCATTCCTGGTGCCAACCTTGATTCTGGGTACTCAGTGGGCGACGACCGGGGGCGAGGCCTTTTATGGCTATATGTTGGCTGCCTTGCTGTGCCTATCTCTTGTGACCCTGCCCTTTGCAACGGCGGTGGTCGCAAAAATAGCGGTTAGCCGCTGAGTCTGTGGCGACAGATCTGTTACAATGGGGCTCGAAGCATAAAAGGTAGATCGATCGTGTGGCGCTGGTTGCATCAATGGGGTAGCCCCAAATTTTTTTACCATCGTAGCGGCGCGTTGATACCCGTTTTGGCGTTGGCGAGCGGTTTGATTTTGGGTGCCGGCGTGTTCTGGGGCTTGTTGATTTCGCCCGCTGATTATCAACAAGGCGAAAGCGTTCGAATTATGTATGTTCACGTGCCAGCTGCAATTTTGGCGCAATCAAGCTATGCCATGATGGCGGTCATGGCGCTTATTTCCCTTATCTGGCGCCTTAAGATCGCGGATGCAGCCGTTCAAACGGTGGCCCCGATTGGCGCGTGTATCACCCTTTTAGCCCTGGCAACCGGGTCGCTCTGGGGCAAACCTATGTGGGGAACCTATTGGGTGTGGGATGCACGCTTAACCTCGACCCTAATCTTGTTTTTTTTGTTCGCTGGGGTGCTCGCGCTCAGAAATGCAGCCGGTCAAAGTCAGACAGCGGGCCGGGCGGCATCGGTTTTAGCCGTGATTGGGCTCTTGAACCTTCCGATTATAAAATACAGTGTCGATTGGTGGTTCACGCTGCATCAGCCTGCTAGTTTTACGCTGACCGAACGCCCCGCGATGCCCTTTTCGATGTGGGGACCACTTCTGATGATGGTTGTCGGTTTTTATGCCTGGTTTTTCTTGGCTTGGTTGATTCGTTTGCGTCATGAGCTCGTAAAACGAGAAGTTCGTTCGGATTGGGTCCAGCAGATGATGAAACAATGAGTTTTGAATCGATAACAGCTTTTGTTGCAATGGGTGGTTACGCGACCTACGTCTTTGCGTCCTACGGCTTGACGGCTCTGACGCTCGGCGGCTTGCTTTGGGCTGAGTCCCGTCGGCATCGAGCCTGGTTGCACCGGCAGGGTTCGGTGCGACGGTTCGAGGAGGCGTGATCAGTGAAATTTGGCGTAATGAAACCGCAACGACGAAATCGGTTATTGCTGATCTTAGGCTTGGTCGGCGGCCTGGGCCTGGCGCTGACGTTCGTTTTGAAGGCGTTGAACAGTAATATTAATTTGTTTTACACACCGGTGCAGGTCATTGCCGGTGAGGCCCCTTTCGAAGCTCGCATCAGGGCCGGTGGTATGGTTGAAGCTGGCTCGATTCGGCGCTCCGACACATCGCTCGAGGTCGCTTTTACCGTCTCCGATTTAGCGGGCGCTGCTTTTGAGATTCGTTATACCGGTATCCTGCCAGACTTGTTTCGCGAGGGCCAAGGCGTTGTCGCAACCGGCACGCTGAACCAGAACGGGGTGTTTTTTGCCGAAGAAATTCTTGCCAAGCATGATGAAAAGTACATGCCGCCTGAAGTTGCGATGGCGTTGAACGCGACTGGACCGGAGGCGTCGCAGCCATGATTGTTGAGTTGGGTCACTTTTGTGTAATGATTGCGTGTCTTTTGGCCTTGCTACAAGTAGCTCTGCCCGTCATCGGCTTAAAGCAAAATAATCTGGTTTTGATGGCCTCGGCGACGAGCCTGGCCTATGGCGTGTTTCTCTTCACGCTGCTCGGGTTTTTGGCATTGATTTATGCGTTTGTGACGGACGACTTTTCGGTGGCGTACGTTGCGAGCCATTCGAATACGCGATTGCCGCTCCAGTTTAAGGTTTCTGCGCTGTGGAGCGCCCACGAAGGGTCCTTTCTGCTTTGGACTTTGGTGATGTCGATTTGGACCATGATGGTGGCTCGGTTTTCGACGCCCTTAACCGCGGACATGCGCGCGCGCGTATTGATCTGCATGGCAGCTTTAGGCTTTGGCTTTTACCTCTTTCTGCTGCTCACTTCGAACCCGTTCGAGCGCGCTTTGCCGTTTTATCCTGCCGAGGGTGCCGACTTGAATCCGTTGCTTCAGGACTTTGGTCTTATCGTGCATCCGCCACTGCTTTATATGGGGTATGTCGGTCTTTCTGTACCCTTCGCGTTCGCCATTGCGAGCCTCTGGGGAAATAACTTGGATGTGAGTTGGGCACGCTGGTCACGCCCCTGGACGAATTTGGCTTGGGCGTTTTTAACGATGGGCATTACCCTTGGGAGTTGGTGGGCCTATTACGAACTGGGTTGGGGCGGCTGGTGGTTTTGGGATGCCGTTGAGAACGCCTCATTTGTGCCCTGGTTGATCGCAACGGCTCTGGTGCATTCACTTGCCGCAACCGAAAAACGGGGCGTGTTTAAGTCCTGGACTGTGTTGCTGGCAATCTTTGGTTTCTCCTTTAGTCTGCTAGGGGCATTTCTAGTGCGCTCTGGTGTCCTTACGTCTGTCCACGCGTTTGCGGTTGATCCTGAACGCGGCGCTGCGATTTTGGCATTTTTGGTGCTTGTAATTGGTGGGTCGTTGATTTTGTATGGCGCTCGGGCCTGGAACCTTCGCAGTCGAGTTACTTTTAAGCTCTCGGGTCGAGAGAGCTTCATTCTCGGCAACAATCTGCTGCTCAGCATCAGTGCGGCTGTGGTGCTGCTCGGTACGCTGTACCCTTTAGGCTATGAAGCGCTAACTGGGGGCGACAAAATATCCATTGGCCCGCCGTATTTTAATGCTGTGTTCGTACCATTGATGCTACCGCTCATGGGACTCATGATCTTGAGTAATCGCAGTCGATGGTGGGCAACCGATCGATCACTTCTAACAGCCAGCCAAGGGATCTTCGCGGTCATAGCCGTGGTCGCCTCGGTCGGCGTCGCTTGGGCTGCCGGCGAAATTAAGGTTTGGATTGTGGTGATCTCGAGCCTTTCTTTTATGATCCTGTTGAACCTCTGTCATGAGTTCTACCGGAGAGTTGGTCAAAAATCGAATCCGATTACACGCTTATTTCGGCAACCTGTGGCCCTGTATGCGATGTTTTTAGGTCATCTGGGTATTGCTGTGTCGGCTCTGGGGATTGTCACAACGGTTATGCTGAGCGAAGAAGCCGATTTGCGGATGGCAGCTGGTGATATTGCCGAGGTTGGCGCCTATACCGTGCGGTTTTATGGCACAACAAACGTAGATGGTCCGAATTACGTCGCGGATCGGGGCCGAGTGGATGTGTTGCGAGCTGGTCAAGCCGTTGCAACGTTATTGCCAGAAAAGCGCCGCTATTTGGCGAGTCAGTCGGTTATGACCGAAGCCGATATTCACGTGCGCATGTTGGGGGACATATATGTAGCGCTTGGCGAGCCCCTTGAAAGTGGCGCCTGGGCGGTGCGGGTACACATTAAGCCATTGGTTCGATTTATTTGGATTGGCGGTGTGCTGATCGCTCTGGGCGGGGTTATTTCTATTTTCGATCGTCGCTATCGGCTAAATGTGAGCCGTCGCGTCCGGCAATCGAGTGTGGCGACGAATCAGGAGCCAGTCCATGGCTAAGCAAAGCGTTTTGATCCCAGTCGTGGTCTTCGCGGGTATCGTTGTGCTGCTTTGGTTTGGCTTTCAATTGTCAGACCCACACCTGTTACCCTCTGAAAAAATCGATGAACCAATTCCTGAATTTGAGCTGCCTAATCTGCTGTATCCAAGGGAAAGTGTTCGATCTGGGGACTTGGTCGGGGAAGTTGCGCTGCTGAATGTCTGGGCAACCTGGTGCCCAAGTTGTATCGCTGAGCATGGTGAATTGACGCGTATTTTTGAAAGCACAGGGCTGCGCATCATTGGTATTAATTATAATGATGACCCTGACGCAGCGAGAGCGTGGCTGAAACGTTGGGGCGACCCCTACGCCCTGCATGTTGTGGATCAAGCGGGAACGCTTGCAATTGATTTAGGGGTCTATGGCGCGCCAGAAACCTTTGTGATTGATGCTGCCGGCGTTATCCGTTATCGGCATGTGGGTGTGGTGACACAAAAAGTCTATGAAGAGACGCTGGGGCCAATGATCCAAGACCTGCAGGACGCATCATGAAAAAACATTGGGTATGGCCATTGTTGATGATGTCTTTGGTATGGGGCTCGGCTTTTGGCGCGATCGAAGCGCAAGACTTCCCCAGCGAGGCGGTTAAAACGCGTTATTACGATTTGATTGCAATGCTGCGCTGTCCTCAGTGCCTCAATACAAACCTTGCTGGTTCCGACGCGATGATTGCCCAGAATTTAAGAAGTACCGTGCTGCGATTGCTTGTAGAAGGCAAGAGCGATGACGAAGTGAAACAATTTATGTACGAGCGTTACGGCGATTTTATTTTGTATGAGCCGCGGTGGACGCCAAAAACGTGGTTGCTTTGGTTAGGTCCGTTGGTTTTAGCCGTAATGGGATTGGGTATTTGGTGGTCTATGGGGTTCTCGAGGCGGGATACAAGACAAGGTTTGACGGACCTAGACCGTAAAAAAGTCCAGCAGTTGTTGGAGCGCTAATGAGTCTCTTTTGGTTGTCAATCTTTGGGCTTTTGCTGCTCGCATCGGGATTCATAATACTGCCGCTCTGGAGATCAGCGAGGGATTCAGGCGGTAGTCCTGGGGATCAAGCCGAGAGTAATCTGCGCTTGCACGAAGAACGACGTCATGAGTTAGCCCAGAGCTTGCTAGCGGGCGATATTACTCAGGCTGAGCACGACGCGCAGGTTGAGGATCATTCAATAGTGCTCCTTGAAGATGCTGAATCGCTGTTAGGCGAGGCGGAAAAGATAGAAAGCCCGGCAGGCTCTACGAGTACTTCAAAGCAAGTCCTCGGCATCAGCGTGTGCTTTCTTTCATTGATTAGCATTGTTTGGTACAGCGATTTCGGGTGGTCGCAAGGGTCGCTTACGGAATTAGAATTTGCCGAACGGTTGCAGGAAAATGGCGATGCCCCTCGATCAAAAGCGAATCTAGAAGACTTAGCAAGTGCGCTGAAACAGGTACATGATCTGTCACCGGATAATGAACAGGTAGGGTTCTATCTCGGTCAGTTGTATCTGACACTCGGTAATTTTGAGCGGGCCACGGCGACCTTTGGGCCGTTGTCTGCACGCTATCCTGAGGATGGGGACCTTGCGGTTGCGCTAGCGGAGTCGCGGTATCTTCAAGACGGTCGCCAATTGAGCGATGACCTAGCGGTTTTGTTTGATCGAGCGGTGAGGTTGCGGCCTAACAGTGTTTCCCTTCTCGAAATCCTGGGTATGGAAGCCTTTAAACGGGGCGATAACTTGGGCGCGAAAGCGTTTTTTGAACGGGCCCTGGCTTACGCGGACGGAGAACGCGCAAAGCTGATCTTGACGGTGCTTGAGGGCCTACCAGAGTCTGCTAACCGAGTGCGCGTTAAGCCAGAAACCGTTGCGCCCATCGAGGTGAAACCTGCGCTGACGACACGAGAAGTCGTTGTTACTGTTACAGCGGATCCAGCACTGACGCTTAAACCTAACGCAACAATCTATGTGTTTGCAAAGGCCGTGTCAGGCCCGCCGATGCCGCTTGCCGTGGTGAAGCACAAGGCCTCAGAGCTCCCGCTGCAGGTTGTTTTAGATGAGTCGATGTCCATGATGGCAGGACTGTCGATTGCCGAATTCGATCGCATTATTGTGACGGCAAAGATCTCAGAATCAGGTTTGGCAACCTCAAGCCCAGATGATTTGGTTACCGAGTCTGCGCCGTTAGAATTTGATCAAAATAAAATCAAGGTTTCTTTGGTATTGCGCGCTGGCATTTAGGTCCTAGGGCTTTCGGTCGATCGATTTTTTTTCATCGCTTAGGGTTGCGCGCGCTCGCTCTTTTGCTAAAGCTTCTTGGCGTTCACGGCGCAGTGGAAGGATGACTAAAAAGAACATGCCGGTACCCATGATTAATCCAAATCCAATACCAAAAACAATTAATCCCACCGTGAATGCCCCTTTTCTGCTGTCATCGCCTGATTCGATAGTAGCGGTAAACGGTATACGGTCGCCAGCTTTGAAAAAAAAGAACCCAAGAAGTCGGCAACTGTGTTGCCTTCTCGGGCTGCATCAATGGCAACGCGGGTTGCGCGCAATCGCGCTCCTGTGGGCGCTGATGGCAAGTGCCTTGGCGCAAGGTGTCGGCGCCCAAAGTGGTGCAGCGCAAAGGATAAATACCTTTGAGCCAACCCTTGAAGTCTCGATTCGGGAATTTGAAGCAAGGATCCGAGCGCAGGCTCAGGACCTACCGGGTGCTGCGGCCGTGTTGGTCATTAAGGGCAACGTCAGGCCGCTGATGCTGTTTGGCTTTCAATCGATGACGGACATTCGGCCGATAACCCAGGAAACCGTCTTCCAGTTGGCCAGTTTGTCGAAGTCTTTTGCAGCGACTGCGATTGCACTCGCCGTCAATGATGGGCATTTGCAATGGGGCGCGCCCCTTGTAAAGCACTTACCTGAGCTCAACTGGAGTGATGCGCGGCGCGCTAAAAAGCTCAGGCTATTTCACCTCGCCAATCAGTCCTCCGGGTTGATGCCCCATGCTTACACAAATCTCGTTGAGGATGTCGTGAGTTATCACAACATCCTGAATCGGTTGCATGAGGTCCCCTTTGTGTGTGATCCAGGCGCCTGCTACAGCTACCAGAATGTTGTGTTCAGTCTTCTTGGTGATGTCTTGATGCAAGCCACTGGAATGCCTTATGCCCAGTTTGTCGAACAAAGACTCTTTGCGCCGCTGGCCATGCAGACGGCATCGGTCGGACGGGCCCCATCTCGGATTGATCATTGGGCGAGTGCACATGTCTTGCGTGAGGACCGTTGGGTCGTCGTTCCTCGAAACCAACGGTATTATAAGGTTGCGCCGGCTGCAGGCGTGAATGCCAGTATTGCCGATATGCGGCAATGGCTGTTGGCTCATTTGGATTTGATTGGGGGTGTTCCCCGCGTGCCCATCGCACAGTTGCAAAGTCGCTACATTGCCAATGATCCGGCTGACAGTCACTACCCCAAGGATGATCGCATCAGCAAAGTGGGCTATGGCTTGGGTTGGCGCGTCTTTGCGTTTTCAGGCCTCGACGGCTTCACCCATCACGGCGGCTACGTTCGCGGTATGCGCAGCGAGATGATTTTTCACCGGGCTTCGAAGTCGGGGCTGGTGTTTCTGACGAACTCAGAGCCC
>Ga0208972_1001080_pt1 | contig 9626 bp, 8 predicted proteins | sample AOAMet_48_BLW_10_2_FD_188232 | JGI IMG/M metagenome (GOLD analysis project Ga0208972, IMG submission 188232) | Ammonia-oxidizing marine microbial communities from Monterey Bay, California, USA - CAN11_48_BLW_10 (SPAdes) | ecosystem: Environmental > Aquatic > Marine > Intertidal zone | place...
ATGCATCATCATTTGAAGGGATAATGTAATCGATCACTCTTGGATCACAGTTTGTGTCAACCATGGCAAAAATTGGAATATTTAATTTTATCGCCTCTGCTACTGCAATGTGCTCACGTGTTGTATCAACAACAAATAAAGCTGCAGGCAAACGACTCATTTCTCCAATCGAACCTAAGTTTTTTTCTAGTTTAGCACGCAAACGGTCTACTTGTAGACGCTCTTTTTTGGAAAGTGTCATGAAGGTTCCGTCTTGCTTCATTCTATCAATAGTAGCCATCTTCTTAACAGCTTTTCTGATAGTTACAAAGTTTGTTAACATTCCGCCAGGCCATCTTTCTGTGATGTAAGGCATGTTTACAGATTTTGCTTTTTCAGCAACAATATCTTTTGCTTGTTTTTTGGTAGCTACAAAAAGTATTTTTCTACCAGAGGATGCTATTTTCTTTAAAGCTTCTCCAGCTTCCTGAATTTTCGCAGCAGTTTTGTATAGATTGATGATATGAATCCCATTACGCTCCATGTAGATGTAAGGAGCCATGTTTGGATTCCATTTTCTTGTTAGGTGTCCAAAGTGTACACCTGCATTTAGAAGTTCTTTAACTTCTGTGTTGTTGTCTTTTGCCATTTTGTTTTTAGTTTACGTTCTGTGTGTTTAGATGTCAATTGCTTTTAATATACCATTTGGCTAATGCCATAGGGTATGAAGTAATTTAGATACTAAACTAATTGTCCCACCCGGCAGAGCGGGACTAACAGCTTATTAATATAATTGTATTTATATGAACTTGTATGGAGTAAGAAAAACTCTTCTCCAAAATACCCAATAAATTGGGTGTAAAAATTAACGTTTCGAGAATTGGAATTTTTTACGGGCTTTTTTCTGTCCGAATTTCTTTCTCTCTACCATTCTTGGATCTCTAGTTAAAAGACCTTCTGGCTTTAAGATTCCTCTATTCTCATCATTTAGTGTGCACATTGCACGAGATATAGCCAAGCGAATTGCTTCTGCTTGTCCTGTGATACCACCACCAAAAACATTTACTTTGATGTCAAACGTTTTCTCGTTGTCTGTCATCATAAGTGGCTGCATTACTTTGTATCGTAATGTTGGTGTTGTAAAATAGTTATCAAACTCACGCTTATTGATTGTGATGTTTCCTTTCCCTTGAGATAAGTAAACACGCGCAACAGCGGTTTTTCTTCTTCCAATTTTGTGTATAGTTTCCATTACTTTGTTGCGGTATTAATTTTAATAGCTCTTGGTTTTTGTGCTTCTTGACCGTGGTTTGCATCTGCATACACTTTCAAGTTTCTAAAAAGTACTGATCCTAACTTGTTTTTAGGTAGCATTCCTTTAACCGCCTTCTCAACAACGCGTGCTGGATTCTTGTCTTTCAATTCTGTGGCAGTAAGACTTTTTTGTCCACCTGGGTAACCAGTGTGACGTATGTAAGACTTTTCTGCCCACTTGTTTCCTGTTAATTGGACGTTGCTTGCGTTTATGATAATCACATTATCTCCACAATCTACATGAGGTGTAAAGCTTGGCTTGTGTTTACCGCGAAGTAATTTTGCAACTTCACTCGCAAGACGACCTAGTGTGTGCCCGTCCGCATCTACTATTAACCACTCTTTTGTTACAGTGGCTTTATTAGCAGATACTGTTTTGTAACTTAATGTATCCATTATAGTTCTTTGTCTAATTATTAATAAATTATTTCTGTCCCGTATTATCGGACGGCAAAAATACTGTTATTTATTTGAATAACAAATAGTAAAAGATAGATTTTTCGTGTAATTTCTTGAAATAGTATTACTGTGATAAACTCTTTAACAGCAAGACAATACTAATTTATTGCCCCAGTATAAAAAATTGAGTGATAAACCAATATTACTGCAGAGATTTATAGCCGAAATATTACTGTGTTTTTAACACTTTAAAAGTTTCGTTATTAACACGCACATAGAAGATGTTTCCTGGCAGCGAGGAAAGATTAATTTGTTTTAAATTTCCTTTGAGTTCTCCAGAGAGCATTAACTGCCCTAGAGTAGAGTATACCGTATAGCGCACATCTTGTTGTGTTGAAATGTTTATGATGTCTCTTGTTGGATTAGGGTACAAAATTGCTTGACTTACATTCTCTTGTGTATCTAAAACTTCACACTCAAAACTACTTTCTGTGTTTGACGCCTCTTGAGGATTGTCTAACAACTCTTCTGTCAGTAAAGAGCAATAGCAATCGTTTTGATCTACATACAATTTAAACCATGATAATGCAATTTTACCAACACTTGAGTTGCCTCCCTCTGGTGTATTTGCCACAGAATGATTGCCGTTTTCTATTTCAAATAAAAGCTTGTTTGTGCTCTCAGGGGTATTGTCATAATGAATGTTGGCATGATTCCCTGGAGGCGCTACAGCATCATTTTGGCCACTAAAAATTACCACAGCACTGTCGTGGTCTAGATCTGGATTGGGAAGCCAAGGGCATAGCGCCACGACTCCCTTAATACTATTGTCTAAAACAGCAGCACGTTGTGCTCCTCCGCCTCCCATAGACCAGCCGCTAACGGCAAATTTATCTTCATCTATAGCCCCAAGAAGTGGTGAGGCATTTCTAGTGTTTTCTTCTCGTAGTGTTTCTAGGGCATCCAATAAGGCTTCTGCTCTGGCTTCTGGAAAATCATAAATAGAATTAGTTCCAATAATAATAGTAACAATACCATGAGAGGCATAAAATGGCCCCCAGGCCTCTACACTCTCTGGCGAGGCGGTAAAACCTGGAACAATAGCGATACTAGCATAGGGTGGTGTAGCATTTGTAGGATAATAAACTGTGGCACCAAAATAGTCCGGGCCATTACGAAGTCCATCTGCCTCTGTTAGTGTGGCAACATCATAAACACCTGGGTTGCTTAGGCTCTCAATGGTGATCTCCTCGCACTGAGAATGTACCAGTGTGCTTGATAGCAATACAGCCAATAAAACAACTGCTTTTTTATATAGTTCTCTCATCTTAAGTTTTTTAAATCTTTTGTAAATTACAATAGTATTATTTAAAATGCAAGGACTAGGATTTTGTAAACAACGTATTTTTTAATGTGCCTGTAGCCAATTCTCACCTTCTCCTAGTTCAACATCAAGAGGCACCGCGAGTGTATAAGCATTTTCCATTTCAGTTTTAATGAGTGTTTTCATTTCAGAGAGTTCTGGCTTGTACACATCAAAAACCAGTTCATCATGAACCTGCAGGAGCATCTTGGTTTTATAGCCACCTTTTTCTAATTTTTCATGAATGTTTATCATGGCAATTTTAATAATATCTGCCGCGCTTCCTTGTATAGGAGCATTGACGGCATTACGCTCTGCTCCGCCACGCACTATGGCGTTGGAACCGTTAATGTCTTTTAAATATCTGCGACGGCCTAAAACTGTTTGTACATAGCCATTGTCTCTTGCAAAATCTACCAATTCGCTCATGTAATTACGCAATTTCGGGTAGGTGCTATAGTAGGTGTCAATGAGTTCCTTTGCCTCACCTCTTGAAAGATCTGTTTGGTTGCTTAGTCCAAAGGCAGAAACGCCGTAGATAATACCAAAGTTTACAGTTTTGGCATTACTTCGTTGCTCTCGGGTCACCTGCTCTAAGGGTATATTAAACACCTTAGCCGCTGTAGAGGAGTGAATATCTAGCCCATCTTTAAAGGCCTGCATCATGGTTTGTTCTTCACTTAATGCGGCAATGATTCGAAGCTCAATTTGAGAATAATCTGCAGCCACCAATACATACTCCTGGTTTCTAGGAACAAAGGCTTTTCTTACCTGTCTCCCTCGCTGGGTACGTATTGGGATATTTTGCAGGTTAGGGTTATTGCTACTAAGGCGCCCTGTTGCCGCAACTGTTTGCATGTAGTCTGTATGAACTCTTCCCGTGGCCTGCTCTATTTGTAGTGGCAAGGCATCTACATAGGTCGATTTTAGCTTGGCTAGCCCACGGTATTCAAGCACATCTGCAATAATTGGATGCTCTTTAGCCAGAGATGAAAGCACGTCTTCTGCGGTAGAGTATTGCCCTGTTTTTGTTTTTTTAGGCTTGGCAACAAGTTTCATTTTACCGAAAAGAATTTCTCCCAATTGCTTTGGAGATGCAATGTTAAATTCTTCTCCAGCCTCTCTATAAATGCTGGCCTCTAGGGTAAGAATATCATGGTCTAAATCTCCAGAGAGTGACTGTAAAAATTCCTTATCTAGATTGATGCCCTCTGCTTCCATATCAGCAAGAACTCTTAGAAGTGGCACCTCAATGTCGTCAAATAATTTTTGAAGATTATTGTCTTTAAGCTCTTTGGCGAAGTGCTCTTTGAGCTGAAATGTAATATCTGCATCTTCTACCGCATATTGTGTTTGCTGGTCTATAGGCACATCGCGCATCGATTTTTGGTTTTTCCCTTTTTTACCAATGAGCTCTGTAATAGATACGGGCGTGTAGTTTAAATACGTTTCTGCCAATATATCCATGTTGTGTCTCATATCTGGATTGATCAGGTAATGGGCCAGCATGGTGTCAAATAATTTTCCGTGTACCGAAATATTATACTTACGTAAAACCTTAATATCGTATTTTAAATTTTGCCCAACCTTTTCAATTTCTGTAGCTTCAAAAAAGGGACGTAATTGTTCTATAATTTGCTGGCTATCGTCTCTGTCTTCAGGAAAAGGAAGGTAGAATCCTTTGCCTTTTTCCCAAGAAAAAGCAATTCCAACAAGCGCTGCGGTAAGCGGGTTTAGCCCTGTTGTTTCTGTGTCAAAACAAACGCTGGGTTGCTTCATTAGATTTTCTATAAACAAGCGTGTTCCCATACCAGGTTGTACGGTTTGATAAAAATGCTCTGTGTCTTTAATGGTTTTTCTACTGGTGTAGCTCTGGCTTTGCGCAGTAGGTTCACTGTCTCCACCAAAGAGTGAAAACTGCCCTTCTCCAGCGCTAGGGCTTGGAGGTGTTGGAGATGTCTTTTTTGAATCAGTAGCAGCAGTCTTAGGTTGGTTACTGGTTCCTTTTGTGGCCATGGCCTGCTCAGAGAATGTATTGGCAAAGCTAGTGGTGAGACGGCGAAACTCTAATTCTTCAAAAATTTCTGTAACGGCGCTAACATCTGGAGCACTCATCTGAAAATTGGCTGCATTAAAATCTACGGGCACATCCAGCATTATGGTTGCTAGTTCTTTACTAAGAAGACCAAGGTCTTTGTTGGCTTCTATTTTTTCTTTCATTTTTCCTTTGAGCTGAGCTGTATTGGCAAGTAGCCCCTCCATAGAACCAAATTGGCTAATGAATTTTTTGGCAGTTTTGTCTCCAACTCCAGGAAGTCCAGGAATGTTATCTGCACTGTCACCCATCATCCCTAAATAATCGATGACTTGCATGGGGTCAGTAACTTCAAATTTCTTTTGTACCTCTGGGATTCCCCATGTTTCATACCCACCTCCAAAAACAGGACGATACATGAAAATATTATTTGAAACCAGCTGAGCAAAATCCTTGTCTGGAGTAACCATAAAGGTTTGGTATCCTTCTTTTTCTGCTTTTTTTGCCAAGGTTCCTATCACATCATCTGCCTCAAAACCTTCTTTAACCATGATGGGTATATGCATGGCAGTTAATATTTTTTGAATATACGGTACCGCTATTTTAATGCCATCTGGCGTTTCATCTCTATTGGCCTTGTACTCTGGAAATAATTCGTTTCTGGCCTGGCTACCTCCTTTGTCAAAACAAACGGCTATGTACTCTGGACGTTCTCTTTTAATAACATCAATAAACGAATTCATAAACCCTAAAATAGCAGAGGTGTCCATCCCTTTGCTATTAATGCGAGGGTTTTTAATAAATGCATAATACCCTCTAAAGATTAAAGCAAATGCATCAATAAGAAATAAACGTTTTTTTGGCTGTGACATGGTTGCTTTATCTTTTGGTTTTGCCCAAGGGTTTTTAAAATATTTCTAGTTATCGTGTTTTTAAGCATTGCACAAAAACGATACTGTGATATCCAAAAATAGAAAAAACACTAGAGAGTTTTACCAAAAGCCAAAACAAAATATCAATAGAATATACACCAATAAAAAAGCCCTACACTTTTTGGTGTAGGGCTTTTTTTAGTATTCTTTGCCTAAAGGGGTATTTGAAGCGCTATGTGCGTATTATTTTAAAGGCTATCGTAGTACTTTACCGCTGTAAGTAAATCTTCTTGTTTGTTAAGATCTAAATTATATTTTTTTGTAAAGGTTTTCATTTGATTTTGTTTCTCTCCAAATACCTTTAGTTTTTTGCTTCTAGACTTAGGCATTTGATAAAATTTACCACTTTTAGTAACTAAGTAAAAAACAGGTTTGTCTTTAAAAACAGCAGGAAGTGTTTTTGTGATGGAAGATGTAGCCTTTTTTTCTGGGATGAATTCTTTAACGTGCTTTTTATACAGCGCTATTTGACCTCCTTCAAAGATAACTTGAAAATAACCTCCATTTTCAACACCTCCTTGGTAGGGTACAAACACATATATGTCTTCTATAATCTTTACATAGATGTCTTGAGATTTTGTAAGAACTCTTGCGTTTTCATCATTTGAGCTAAGAGTTTGTTTAACTTCCATCTCATCTGCAACGGCATTGTATCTTATCGCAATGTTATCAGCAAGAAGTGTTCCTTCTTTGTAAATGTTCCCTGGTAAGAAATTTGGGTTGTTGTAGGGAGTACCTCTATAGGTTTTTGTGTCTTTAAAGTTGATACCATTGTTTTGTCTTTTAATGTAGTTGTCTAAAAGAAAAACATCAGAAACAAACATTGCGGTATCAAATTGTGCTAAAGCTGTGTTAAGTGTTAATACACATAAAACAACGGTAAGTATGATTTTTTTCATTTGTATGGTTTTTATATTATATCTAATAGCAAAAACTTTGCCAAGATTAAAGCGCGTTAAAATAGTCTAACGCTTGGTTGAAATCTTTCTCTTTACGAAGGTTTAAGTTGTTGGTTTGAATATATCCACTCATCTTATTATTCTTAGAGACTAACAGCTTCTCTCTTTTTGTTTTCCCTTTTGGGAGTTTTGTAAGACTTCCTGTACTGCTTACAATGTACAGCTGCTGTTTTTCTTTAAAGGTGTCTGGAACATCTCTGGAATATGAGTTTGCAGACTCTTTACCCTCCACAAAATTTTTAATTATCTTTTTATATACAGTAAGCTCAGCACCTTGGGAAATCACCATAAAGTATCCTGCTTTTTGATTTTTGTCTGGAGATATAAGGTACACAAAATCATCATTTAAAATACGTACAGAGATGTTTTGATCTGCTTTGATGACATTGGCAACAGTAGTTGAGGTGCTAGTGTTTGCCTTTAATTCTATTTCTTCTGCCTGGACATTATACCTAAGAGCAACATTACTAGCCACTAATCTACCGTATTTATATACAGACCCTATTTGAAACTCTTTATTTGCGTATATGGATCCCATGGTATTTTTGTAGCCCTTGAAAACCGGTGTTGTTTTCGAGGATAAATAGTCATTATCTAATGTTTGGTCATTGGTCATACTTTGGGAAAGCATGTTTAAAGACACAAGAAGTGATACTAATACTAGAAAATTATTTTTTATTAATGACATAGTTTATTTTTAAAAACAAGCTCAAAACTAATATTTCAAGCTTTTAATTGTGTTAAATTATTGTTATTGTTTAAGGATACTTGATGCTTTTTAAGCAGCTGCAAATAAAAACAAAACCTGTAAGGCAGCAATTACTTTGTGCGTTTTTTGTGAGATAATTTTTGTGATCTATTGTCTTTTTTAAAGCTCAATTAAATCTATGGCTTTTGATACTTCTGTCTCGGGCATTTTACACGCGTTATTGACACAAACATAAACAAAGGTCTCATTTTCTATAAAACGCTGTTCTAGAAGTGGGCTCTTTCCTGCTTTTGTACTACCTGCAATAAGTTTGTTTGGTAAATAGTACTGATGAATTTCTTTCACTTTTTGCTGCGCATCTTCTCCTACAACAACAATTTCATAAAAGCTGTTTTGAAAATTAGCCAATAAGTCCAACCAGTTAGAAAACCCTGATGGGTATTTTTCTATCTCTGGGAGCACATTTTTAAGCATTTGAGAAGCGGTAGCGTTGTAGGTTTGGTTGTCAAAATGATGTGATAAAACATATAAGTTTTTTGCCATCATAGAGTTGGATGCTGGAATTACATTGTCTCTGTATTCAAAACTTCTTGTAATTAAAGACGTATCCTGGTCATTGGTGAAATAAAACAGTTGTTTTTCTGAATCAAAGAAATGCCCGTAGGTGTAGCTTGTTAGTTCATTGGCAATTAAGAGCCACTGATCATCCAAGGTAATTTCATACAAGCCAATAAAGGCATCTATTACCGCGGCATAATCTTCTAGATATCCATTAATAGTGCTTTTCCCATCCTTATGGCTATGAAACAAAGCGCCAGAAGTTTGCCATTGTTTAGACTTTATAAAATGTGCGTTTTTTAGAGCAGCCTGCAAGTATGCTGGTTCTTGGAATGCTTTATAAGCATCTACATATCCTTTAAGCATAAGCCCATTCCAGGAGGTTAGAATTTTATCATCCAGTCTTGGTTTATCTCGTTTATTTCTGTAACTAAGAAGTGCTTTTCTCCAAGCTTCTTTTTTGTTTTGTAATACTTTATTGGTAATGCCAAAGGCTGCGCACACTTCAGGGTCACTTTTAGAGCGTATTAGAACATAATGATTGTTCTCCCATAATCCAAAAGAATTAATATTGTAATAGGTTGAGAATAATTCAAAATCTTCTTCAAGTTCTTCTTTGAGTTCTTCTTTCATCCTCGTTTATGTCGGAGTCTCGGCGCGGTTGTTTTCTCGCACATTCGTTCTCTGGGGAAAAGGAAACTCCACACAAGAAAACAGAGATATAAAAAGATACATCAAACTAATCCGGTGGTTACATGTTTTCATCATCAACTCTGACTGTTGCGGCTTTTCAGGCGCCGAGAACGCTCGGCGAGCGCGACGAGAACAAACTTTTTCGTTCTCGTTCTCGTCGCTTTCGTCGCGCGGGGGGTCATCAAAATGAGAAGAGCGACACCTTTACGAATACCAAAAGCGCTTCGAGCGATGAAAAACGATATCTAACGACGAAGAAAGATGATGATTCCACGACGCGGGAGAACGAATCCACCACGGCTCTGAATCGAGCGATATCTATCGCGAGCCAATCGATGTGCTGCATCGCGAGCACGACCGGTGGGTTTAGCAACTTTGAGCTCGTCGCGCGTTGGTTCGATCTTGATACTACTACTACTACTACTACTACGAACAACAACAACAACAACAACAACGAAGAAGACAAAGATATGAACAACAAGATGGGAAAATTAAACGAACGATTGATGTGGAAAGAAGAGGACACGTACGAGGCGCAGATGCGCCTGGCGACGGCGTCGTTTTTAGCCGCGACGACGGTGGCTGTGGGGCAGCCGGCTTTGGCGTTGGATTTTGTCCTCGTCGATCCTTCCGGTGCGTTTCGTTTCGTTTCGTTAAAATATCTTATCCAGTAACGTTTAGATTT
>Ga0208972_1001083_pt1 | contig 9622 bp, 6 predicted proteins | sample AOAMet_48_BLW_10_2_FD_188232 | JGI IMG/M metagenome (GOLD analysis project Ga0208972, IMG submission 188232) | Ammonia-oxidizing marine microbial communities from Monterey Bay, California, USA - CAN11_48_BLW_10 (SPAdes) | ecosystem: Environmental > Aquatic > Marine > Intertidal zone | place...
GCAAGCTGAGGAAAAAGCCATTCAGTTGGGATCGGGTTGGCCGTCGGGTCGCAGTAGTTACTTTATGGGATTAGAAATTGCCGATCTTTTACGAGATTTTCGAGTTGATGAGGATGGCTTGATTGCAGCAATCGTTTATCGCGCCGCGAGAGAGAAGCAAATAACGGTTAATCACATCCGCAAGCAATTTGGCGAAAAAGTTTCGAGTTTGGTGGAGGGCGTGCTGAAAATGGCCGCCATAAGTAATATCCATATCTTGAAAAATGAGATGGTCTTGGGCGAGACGTCGGATCAGGTTGAGCAGGCCAAGAAAATGCTTGTGGCTTTGGTCGATGACATTCGCGTTGCACTGATTAAGTTGGCGGAAAGAACCTGTGCTATTAGGGCAGTCGGGCACGCAGACCGGAGCAAGCAATTAAGGCTCGCGCAGGAAATTTCTGAAATTTATGCGCCGTTGGCGCACCGTCTTGGTATTGGACATTTGAAATGGGAGCTAGAAGATCTCGCCTTTCGGTTTACAGAGCCCGATGCGTATCGCCGCATTGCGGCTTTGCTAGATGAAAAGCGGACTGTGCGAGATCGGTATATTGGCTCGGTGCTTGAAGCGCTTGAGTCCAAGCTGGGGTTCGTCAAGCTCAATGCAAGCCTTGAAGGTCGGGCAAAGCACATCTGCAGCATATGGAAAAAGATGAGCAGGAAAGGCATCGCCTTTTCTGAAGTCTATGATGTTCGCGCGATTCGAATCTTGGTCAACTCATCAGATGATTGCTATCGGGCTTTAGGGATCGTGCACAACCTTTGGCGAAACATACCGAATGAGTTTGACGATTACATTGCAAATCCCAAAGACAATGGCTACCAGTCGCTCCATACGGCGGTAATCGGCCCGGAAGGAAAAATCTTGGAAGTTCAAATACGAACGGAAGGGATGCATCATGAAGCCGAGTACGGGGTCTGCGCGCACTGGACCTATAAGGAAAAGTCGCCAACAGGCCGCGTTGAACGTTATGAACGCCGTTTATCATGGTTGCGGCAAGTGATTGAATGGCAAGATGAGGTCAAGAACTTGCCCGAGTCGGCGAGTGAGATGATGGCGAATGTAAGTCTCGACCGAGTTTATTTGTTTACCCCAGATGGCCATGTTATCGACATGCCGCCTGGGGCAACCCCGGTTGATTTTGCCTACAAGGTCCACACTGAGATTGGTCATAAGTGTCGTGGCGCGAAGGTCAATGGCAAGGTGGTGTCGCTCAACCAGGCTTTGATCTCAGGCGATCATGTTGAGGTGATTACGGGCGATGAGGCCCTGCCCAGGCGCGAGTGGCTCCATGCACATTTAGGGTATGTGACAACCTCTAAGGCGAAAACAAAAATCCAAGCTTGGTTCGGGCTTCGGGAACGCAAAAAGAACCTCGAGGAAGGTCAGCGGCTCGTTGAAGCGGAGCTCCGGCAATTGGGGATTGATGCAGCACGGAAAGTTTTGATCGGTGCGGCTTTTGGTTTTTCAGATGAGGAAGAATTCTTGGTTGGCCTTGGCCGCGGTGACCTTCAGTTATCAGACGTTGCTGAATGGGTGGCTGTTAATGAATTGGACATCCGTAAGTCCTCGCAGCTTCCCCTTGGTTTTGACACGGATCTCGCGCCTAGATTGATTAAAGGTCTGGGCGGTCGAGCACATGAGATTGCAAAGTGTTGCAACCCAGTACTTGGAGATTCTATCGCGGGTATTATCAGCGACACAGGGATTGTTGGCGTACACGTCCAAGAATGCGTCGAGGTGCTTCAGGGCGATGCTTATGGTCGGTTGATGCGACTGTCTTGGCAAGAAGGTGCCCAAGCTGTCTTTTCCGTTGACTTAAAAGTCGAAGCCTACGATCGTTCTGGTCTACTGTTTGACATAACCGCGTTGTTTGTCAAAGAGGCTATAAACGTGATTAGGTTACATTCTGTTACGGACCAGGTTGCACAGCGCGTTGATATTGATATGACGATTGAAGTTGAATCTTTGAAAACCTTGATTAAGGTTTTGGAAATGATGCAAAAAATTCCGAATGTTGTGTCCGCGCGTCGATTCACAAGTTAAAAATAAAGCTAAAAAGGGTAAGGGAATATTATGCGATTAATCTTGTTAGGTGCGCCGGGTGTTGGCAAGGGAACTCAGGCGCAGTTCATTACTGAAGCCTACGGTATTCCGCAAATTTCAACTGGCGACATGTTAAGACAGGCGATTAAGGATCAAACGCCGTTGGGACTCGAAGTGAAAGGGGTGATGGATCGCGGCGAGTTGGTAACCGACGACATCATTATCAACTTAGTAAAAGAGCGCTTGCAACAGGACGATTGCCAAGAGGGCTTTTTGTTCGATGGGTTTCCTAGAACGATTCCTCAGGCCGAAGCATTAAAAAATGCCGGTATTGAAATTGATCATGTAATCGAGATCACGGTGCCGGATGAGGAGATTATAAAGCGTTTGAGTGGACGCCGCGTTCATCCGGGTTCGGGTCGGACGTACCATGTTTTATACCATCCGCCTAAAACAGCGAATATCGACGATGAAACAGGCGAGGCGCTCGTTCAGCGAGATGACGATCAAGAAGAAACGATTCGGGATCGTCTTCGAGTTTATCTCGATCAAACCGAACCGCTTGTCGCGTTTTATAAATCCCTCGCAGCACAAACCGGCGCGCACTACACGATGATCGATGGACAAGGGACGACCAACGACATTAAGTCTATGGTTCAAAAAACACTTAAGGTACTTTAAGCCTCGGCTCAGAACACGCGTGAGAAAATTAACGTTGGTTTTTGTTGTATTTTCTTTGAAAAAAAAAGGTGTGCAAAGCCAAGAGAATTTTCTAAACTTGACCCCAGCGCATCGATGTTACCCCAGCTCTGAATTACGCTATGATTCTGAGTTATGCCGAGGAGATGCTTCATAGCTAAAATGAGTGAGTCTTAAAAGTAAAAGTCACTAAAGGAGTATTAACCGTGGTCGCAAAAAAGAAACCTGCTGCAAAGAAAAAGCCTGCTGCTAAGAAAGTAGTTGCTAAAAAAGTAGTCGCTAAGAAAGCGGCACCTAAGAAAGCTGTTGCTAAGAAGGCCGCACCTAAGAAAGCGGCTGCTAAGAAAGCGGCTCCTAAGAAGGCTGCTGCTAAGAAAGCGGCTCCTAAGAAGGCTGCTGCTAAGAAAGCTGCTCCTAAGAAGGCTGCTGCTAAGAAAGCCGCTCCTAAGAAGGCTGCTGCCAAGAAAGCGGCTCCTAAGAAGGCTGCTGCTAAGAAAGCGGCTCCTAAGAAGGCTGCTGCTAAGAAAGCCGCTCCTAAGAAAGCGGCTGCTAAGAAAGCTGCTCCTAAGAAAGCGGCTGCTAAGAAAGCTGCTCCTAAGAAGGCTGCTGCTAAGAAAGCGGCTCCTAAGAAGGCTGCTGCTAAGAAAGCCGCTCCTAAGAAATCGGCTGCTAAGAAAAAGAAGTAGGCGCCAAAACCATCAGCGCTTTTCAAAGTGCTGCACAATAAAAAAGCCCTTTTATAGGGCTTTTTTATTGTCTTAAAAAAATCAGCCCGCGGCCGAAGTTGAATCGGTGTTGCATTGATAGCGTGCCGACTTATAGGACGTTAACTTCTTGCCCCACGCTTCATAATTGCTTCGGCTTATTGCCATGGGTCAGCTCGCTTGAGATTACGACGCGGCTGTGAAACTGCTTGGGGTATTAACGTTCGTGAACCCCTGTGCGTCATTGCTGTCGAGGACTAAGAGCGATAACGATTCTAGCCATCTCTTTATCGAGCGTTGGCCTTGTTCCAGTTCAGAATCGATTGAGGCGAGTGCGGCCGTTCTGATCACAACCAGACCGCACTGTAAAAAGCCACCTTGCCGATAAACGACGGCGTCGAGTTGGCGCCTCCCGTCGAGCAAAGTGCTTTGTAAGGTTTGTACTAGGTCAGTGGTCAATCTCGGCAGGTCGCAGGCAATGATCAACGTGTAATTTGTTAAAACGCGGCTGGCACAAGCTTGAATGCCAAATAAAGGTCCACCATAGTTTGGCGTGTTGTCTTGAACGACCGTGTCAGCAAAGTCTTCGTATCTTGAGACATTTCGATTGGCGCTGATGATAATCGCGTCACTGCATTGGCTTGCTAATCCGACGCTGCGGTGGATAAGTGGATGACCCTGATAGGGCACGAGACCTTTATCCTGCCCGCCTAATCTCTGACCTTTGCCTCCGGCAAGTATGATGGTCGAAAATTCACTGTTCATCGTTTGTAATTCCTAGGATAAGAGGCCAGCATAAGCGCAAATTACGGTTAGTTCGATGGCTATGTCTGATCACCAACTCAAAGCGTTATTCTCCTCTGAAGGACTGATGAGTCAAACTCTGCCAGCTTTTCGTTCGCGAGCCGGACAAATTGAATTCGCGGAGGCAATCGAGGCGTCTTTGATGCAGTCGGTCGACTCCGTCATCGAAGCCGAGACTGGGATTGGAAAGAGCCTTGGCTATCTAATGCCTGTTCTGTTGTCCAATAAGCGCGTGCTCATTTCGACCTATACTAAACTGTTACAAGATCAAATTTTTTATGAGGATCTTTCGATCGCGCGGACGGTTTTAGCATCGGCCAAGAAGGTGGCGGTGCTCAAGGGCCGGCGCAACTATCTTTGCCCTTTTAAATTTGCGCAATTGTTCGAGTCGCCCTCCAATCGCCTGCCGACCGAGGCACTTGCGGCGGTTTTAGAAATAAAAGCCTGGTCTACGCGGACCCATACGGGTGACTTATCTGAGCTGGAGGTTCTGAGTGCTGATGTGACGGACATGATCACGGCAAGCGCTGAAGAATGTCAGAAGCGGCGTTGCCCAAACTTTGATCAGTGCCCGCTGTATAACGCTCGGCAGCAGGCTGAGCTGGCTGACGTTGTGATTGTGAATCATCAGTTGCTGATGTCGCGCTATGAAAACCCCAGTGATGACTTGGTTGCGTTAATCGATCAGATGGACGTGCACTTAATTGATGAAGCCGATCAATTTCTGAGACTCCTGCGTGAATCAAAGCAGCTTGCTTTTAGTTTTAGTTGGATGCGGGAACTTGCAATCATCCTCGGTCGGATGAATGCAGACCCGCAGCAATATGACGCGGTGCTTGGAGATTGGACAAAGTTGCTTGGTCGAGAAAAAGCGCGTTTTGAAGGCGCTTATGAGTCGATTGTTGGGCGTTCTTTCTCAGAGCCAGTCGTTAAAGCGATGGTGCTGGGGCATATCGATGAGTTGGAGTTACTGCTCGCTCGGCTTTCGCGTGTTTTAGAATCAAGATTGAACCGTGGGAAGATACTGCGCGATGCTCACCGCGACCTCGCCGAGCGAATGGATCAACTGCTCGCGCTCGCAGCTGATATTGAAGAGGACGCACAAAGTTATTGGTGGGAGCACGATGCCCGCGGTGGCGCTGCGTTCCGCTGCGTTGTGCCAGCAACCGACGAGGCCATGGCGGGTGTATTAAAGACCACGGCGCCCAAAATTTTTGTATCGGCAACGCTCAGCGTGAATGGATCTTTTGCGTTTATTAGCCAGCAGATTGGCTATGATGCTCGCAATGCGATCAGGGTCTCCAACGCCTTTGCTTATTCTAAGCAGGTTATGGGCTTCCAAACTGCGCAGCGGCTGGCGCCAGATCATCCGGACTTTGTTTCAGCGTTGTTAGAGGATCTAAAGGCCTTGCGTGGGCTGAAAACGCTGATGTTGTTTACCTCGCAAAGAGCGCTCGCGAGTGCCTCAAGTCATCTGGCGACGTCGCATCAAGGCAATTTGTTTGTTCAAGGCGAGCGCCCGCGCCAGAGGTTGGTTCAAGATTTCAAAAACGTAACGCACGGATGCCTGCTAGGAACGAGTAGTTTTTGGCAAGGCGTTGACTTCAATGGCGCGGGTGTTGAGTGTTTGGTGATCGATAAGTTGCCGTTTCTGCAACCGGATGATCCAAAGTTGACAGCGCGGCGGAAGGCGTACCAATCAGCCGGTTTGGATTTCTTTTCTGACTATATTTTGCCAGACTGCGCACTAAAATTACGTCAAGGGTTTGGCCGGTTGATCCGTGCAGAGCGTGATCAAGGGGTGTTTATCATCGGAGATCCGCGCTTTTGGAATGCGCGTTACGCCAGTTTACTGCAAGCGAGCTTACCGGAGTTTAGATGGACGCAGAGTGCATCAGAGGCATTGAGCTTTATGGATAAAAGATAATGATTTTAGGACTCGATACTACCGGTCGTGATTTAAAGCTGGGACTTTCAAGCGAAGGGGGCGTTCGACGTCGGTTGTTTAGTAATGATCTGCGGCACTCGCGCCAGATTTTGCCGCAAATACTGCAGTTTTTGGAGGAAGAGGGCGAAGACTTAAAATCGCTCCAAGCCCTGGCGTTCAGTCAGGGTCCTGGATCCTTCACTGGCTTAAGAATTGCTGTCGGCGTGATCCAAGGCCTTGCCTACGGCCTTAATCTGCCGGTTATCCCTGTTCCAACCATGGCGATTGTCGCGCAGGCAGCGGGTCAGCAAGCCGGGGTTGCGCGGGTGCTGATCGCAATGCACGCGCGTGAAGAGGAGTTCTATGGCGCCTTTTACGAAGGTTGTGATGGTCTGATTCCCCGTCTTATGGGGCAGGCTGAGGTCTACACCGCGGGGATGCTTGCCAATCATGACTTAGGGTCTTGGTCTCTTGCCGGCGACGGTGTTTTTCTAATGAAAGAACAAGCGCATGCAATGCAAGGCACCATAGATACTGCGTCGCCTGATGTGCAAAACTTATTACAGATTGCGAGGGTGATGTTTGCCGCTGGGGACGTTGTCTCAGCGCTTGAGGCGGCCCCCCTTTACGTTCGCGAAACCGTTGCCCAGAAGTCTCGCCAGTAGATGCGTTATGGTTTAGAGATGCTACCAGCCGGACTTGCTTTGGTTGACCGCTACCGTCAGAAACCCCCGCTCAGCGTGGACTACGGGAGCCCATCACTTAGAATCCGGCAGAAAAAAATATCGGCCAAGGGCGAGCTCTTGATTCGCGCAGTGAAAGAAAAGCCGGGTGCTTCTGTGCTGGATATGACCGCAGGGCTTGGTATTGATGCCTTTATTTTGGCGTCCTACGGCCATGATGTTACGATGCTTGAGCGCTCTAAAACGGTCTATTTGTTGGTTAAGGATGCGCTCAAGCGGGCGGAGCAGGATCCGGAGCTGAAGCCCGTTGTCGCGCGGCTGACACTGCACCATTGGGATAGCACGCGGCCCTTTCTGCCGGCAATTGGGTTTGATGCGGCGCTGGTGGATCCAATGTTTCATGAGAAAAAGAAGTCTGCGTTGCCGCCTGGGAATATGCAAATGCTACAGGCTTTTCTCGGTCGAGGCGCTGAACTCCAACCGTTTTTGACGGTGGCCCAAGAGTTGGGTATCCGGCGCACGATAGTGAAACGGCCCCGCCTTGACCGAGCACCTTTGGTTAACGCTTATCGCCCGGTGTATCAGCTAACCGGTCGTAGCAGTCGATTGGATGTTTTCTTCAACCAGGTTTAGGGCCAATTGTTGCAGGCCCTTTTGATCCTCGGCGCTGATTAGGCTGAGGAGTGCCGCCTGAGGCTTAACCCAAGGCGCTCTGAGCGGCGAGCTCACATCATTGATCGACTGAGGTTGGGTGAGTGCCTGAATCAGCGGCTCAGTCAAAATCAAATCCTCAGGGTTGAAGGCGGTTGTCTTGATGGCCAGCGCTTTGATTCGCGCATTGATTAGCGTGAAGTCGTTCAGCAAGTCCGGCTTTACGTCGAGTAGCGCGCAAACGAGGGTGATTCGATATAAGTTGGAGGCGATAATATGCGCTATCGGGCCGAGATCGGGCGCCAGGTTGACGTTATCCATCGCGGGTTTGAACTCGAAGATCTCAAGGATCTGATTTAGGCGCTCAGCGCTTGGCATAACCTCGCAAAAGTAAATCGCGTCGAGGAGGGGCGCGAGCGTGTGAATCTGGTCTGCGAGCGACTCAATGTCAGTCATCGAGCCATGGCGAAGGCGGCTGGCAATCAGGCTCGGTAAAACAAACAAGTGCGCCACGCTATTGCTGTAATAGCGCATATCAATGAGTCCGCCCGGGGTTATGGTAATCACAGCTTCGCCATCTCGGAGCTGTCGTTCGGCGCCAGAGGTTGATAAAAAGTAGTCGATTATTTGTGCATCGGATTGGTCAAAAATTGAGGAGATTTGGTCGACCTCAATCAGGGTGACCAAAAACCGAAGCTGACGGCGAAGTATTTTTTCAGGAATCTCGAGATGACCCGCGTGTACAAACAAGGTTGCCAGTATCTGAGTTGGGTTGACAGGAATAGCGGCATTGATGCCTTGAACAATGTGATGTCCCAGATCGCGACAGATGGCTTTATGCTCGTCTGGCTCGATCATCTCTAATGCCGAGTCCACTCGGTCAGACAAAAAGTGCTCAAGAGAAATGGGTTGCCCGAAATTAACCGAGACCTGACCAAAATCGAGTTTAAAATACCGAAACACGCCGAAAAGGTCGCGTAACGACTCGGTCTTTTTTTGATGGCCTTTGCGTTCATCCAAATAGCTGCTGATCTCCAGAACACGCTCGTAGGAGAAGTAGACCGGAATGAACTGTATGTCTCGGTGATGATCTCGGTAGTATCCCCTCAAGGTCATGTTGATCATGCCAGGTCGAGGCGTCAGCATGCCGCCTGTCCGACTTCGGCCACCTTCAACAAAGTATTCTAGGCTGTAGCCTTTGGATAAAAGTAAGTGAATGTATTCGTCGAAGACTGCTTTATAAAGCAGATCCTCTTTGAAGCTACGGCGCATAAAAAAAGCGCCGGCGCGTCGCAAGAGTGGGCCCACAAGAAACAGGTTGAGATTGATGCCTGCGGCGATATGAGGCAGCGCCAAGCCGTTGTGATAGAGCACATAGGACAGTAATAGGTAATCGATATGGCTTCGATGGCACGGCACATAGACGATCTCAGCGCTATCTGAGACGGCGCGTACGCGCTCTAAATGGCTGACTTCGATGCCGTTATAGAGCCGGTTCCAAAGCCATGTCAGGATGATGCTAAAAAAACGGATTACTCTGTAAGACTGATCCGACGCAATTTCAGAGGCATAGCGGTAAGCTTGCGCCGCGACCCGATGTCGGGGTCGTTCGCTGGCTTCGGCGACGGCCATAATGGCGGCGTCGACCGCAGGTGCCGCTAACAGTTCATCAAGCAGTGTTCGACGATGAGACAAGTCGGGCCCGATAATAGACTGCTTTTGGCTTTTGAAATGCCGCCGCAGTAATCGATGAATGCGTTTGGTTTTAAGCGCGGCGGAAGGCAATTCGTTGGTGAGTCCGTCGACATCAAGCGGGTCACCAAAGTGCACTAAAATATGTCGTCGAGTGAGCGCAATACACAATATCTTTCGAAATTTTGAGGTTGATGCCCATTGATCTGAAAGTAGCACTTTCCATAGGGACAGTGCTCTGTCGGGTTGGTGCCCCCAGTAAATGGAAACGGGTACGAGGCGCGTTGCTAATTCGCCCCCGCTGGCGGGATCAACCCGAAGCGAGGTAGATCGTGCGCCCCTTCTGGCAGAGCGGCGACCCCAGAAGCCTTCTCGATGA
>Ga0208972_1001088_pt1 | contig 9593 bp, 7 predicted proteins | sample AOAMet_48_BLW_10_2_FD_188232 | JGI IMG/M metagenome (GOLD analysis project Ga0208972, IMG submission 188232) | Ammonia-oxidizing marine microbial communities from Monterey Bay, California, USA - CAN11_48_BLW_10 (SPAdes) | ecosystem: Environmental > Aquatic > Marine > Intertidal zone | place...
CGACCAACTATCTCGATCTCGAGGGCACCATCTGGCTAGAAGCGTTTTTGGCGCGCTATCCCCACACAGTGGTGGTGATCAGCCACGACCGCGACTTGCTCAATCGAGCAGTGGGCGGGATCTTGCATCTTGAGAACAAACAATTGACCTTCTACCAAGGCAACTACGATACATTTGCCAAAACCCGCGCCGCCAAACGTGCTGTGCAAGCCGCCGCGGCAAAAAAGCAATCTGCGCAGCGCGAGCATTTGCAAAGTTTCGTTGATCGCTTCAAGGCCAAGGCCTCTAAAGCCAAACAAGCCCAATCGCGCGTCAAAGCTCTCGAGCGGATGGAGCTTATCACACCACCCGAGGAAGTGGCAAAGCGGGTCTTTACCTTCCCACAGCCAGAAGAGCTTTCACCGCCAATTGTTGCCATTGAAAATGGCGCCGTAGGCTATGGCGGGCCGGATATTCTGTCTCAACTCGAACTGCGGATTGATCAGGACGACCGCATTGCGCTACTGGGCAAGAACGGTGAAGGAAAATCCACCCTTTCGAAGTTGATTTCCAGTCGGCTCAAGACATCTGCCGGAAGGTTGGTAACCCATAACAAATTGCGCATCGGTTATTTTGCCCAGCATCAGGTCGATGAGCTCAACCTGGACGAAACACCGCTCCAACACCTGCAATCTGAACGCCCCGATCACAGCCCGGCCCGCCTGCGCGCCATGCTCTCGGGCTTTGGTCTGGGTCCCGATCAGGTCGACACAGTGGTTGCCCGCCTCTCGGGTGGGCAAAAAGCGCGCCTATCGCTCTTGCTGGCCACATTGGATGCGCCTCATATGCTGATTTTGGATGAGCCGACAAACCACCTGGATATCGAAAGCCGCGAGGCCTTGGTGCAAGCGCTGACCACATATTCTGGCGCGGTGATCTTGGTCAGCCATGACATGCATCTTCTATCGCTCGTCGCCGACCGATTGTGGTTGGTCTCAAGCGGACGGGTCACACCATTTGACCAAGATCTTTGGGCCTATCGCGATTTTCTTCTCGGCGGCGCGGCGCCTAAGAAATCTTCTGAAAAGCCAAAAGTCAAAAAGCCTGGACGCGAGCATCGGATTGCGGCGCGCAGCGAGCTAAAGCGCGCCGAGGAGCGGATCGAGAAAATCACTGTGATGCATGAAAAGTTACAAGAAAAGCTTGCAGATCCAAAGCTCTATGAAGATCACAATGCCACCGACCTTGCGGTTTGGCAAAAAAAGTTTCATGAAGTTGAAACGGCGCTATTGCGGGCCGAAAAGCTATGGCTGAGCGCCAGTGAAACTGTAGAGAAATTAGACAATGGTTAATATGATTGAGACCCTGCCGCTGATTTGGGCCTTTGCGACCTTATTCGTCGTGATGGATCCCATCGGTTTGGCACCGATATTCGTGGCCCTGACCCAAGGGATCGAGCCAACAAAGCGCAAGGCCATTGGGCTGCGAGCCTGTGTGATCGCCTTTGTTATTCTGGCGCTCTTTGGCTTTTTTGGCGACGCAGTATTGGGCTTTGCAGGCATCTCTATGCCAGCCTTTCAAATCGCCGGGGGAGCCCTATTGTTCTTGACCGCAATGGAAATGCTATTTGAGCTGCGCGCCAAGCGGCGCAGCACCAAAGGAGATGAGCTGGACGATGATGACCGCGATCCATCAGTCTTTCCCCTGGCCACGCCCTTGATTGCCGGGCCCGGGGCGATTGCGTCGATCATTTTGTTGACCAATGAGGCACAGGACAATCTTTTGCAGCAAATAAGCGTGATTGTTGTGATGGGCGCGGTGGTCCTCACGACCTTTATCCTCTTCATGCTTGCAGGATTTATGGAGCGCGCCTTGGGGCAAACAGGAATTTTGGTGGTCAGCCGGGTCTTGGGCATGCTATTGGCGGCGCTGGCGGTGCAATTTATCTTAAACGGATTGCTGGGCTTTAGCGCGACCTTTGGCTAACGCAGCCCGCGCACGCGCGATCTGGAGGCGGACATGAGCGGCGAGTCACTTGCAAATCTTGGATATTTAGCCCTGCTGCTGTTGGCTTTGGGCGGCGCCTATTTGGCGAGCCACCGCCAATCGGTCGGCAAATCGCTGCAAATGGCTCTTGTCTGGGGGATGATTTTCCTGGGCTGCATGGCCGTTTACGGGCTCTGGGGCGATATCAGTCGGGATTATGGCCGCAACAGCTTGCCCATCACCCAGCAGGACGGCGCCATTGCCCTGCCCCGTGCGCCCGATGGGCATTACTATGTGACAGCTGAGGTGAATGGTGCTGCAATTGATTTTCTGGTCGATACCGGGGCCAGTGATATCGTCTTATCGCGCGCAGATGCCGCCCGCATTGGGTTTGATTTAGAGAAACTGGCGTTTTTGGGCAGTGCGCGCACGGCAAATGGCGTTGTGCCCATCGCCTATAGCCGCCTCAAAACCATCCAGCTTGGTCCCTATTTGGACCAAGGAATTTCGATCGCAATCAATGGCGGAGAGATGGAAAAGAGCCTGTTGGGTATGAGCTACCTGGGGCTTTTCGGGCGCATTGAAATTACCCAGGATCAACTGATCCTGCGCCGCTGAACCAGCTTACTTAGAGATGTCTTGGCCGGCCGCTAGGCCGTGCTGGCGGGTTTTTCTGCCTGAAGTTCCCAATTGCCTTGGGCTTGGCTCCAATATTTCGCTGCGAGCCCTGCCTCTGTTAGGGACCTCCATTGCGACCGCGCCGTTTGCATGTGCAGCCCATTGTCATCTTGAAACAGGATACACACGCGCTTGCTGGCTAAGACCTCATCGGCGGTAACGGCGCTGCCACCGACACAAATCAAACAGTCGTGCTGTGCCTTATGCCCCTCCAGCGCCATCAGTACAGGTTGATCGGCCTCCTGGGCTGCGCCGGCGAGCCCATGGGGCAGGAACTCTTCAGCGGGGCCTTGCCACAGTGCATCGTCGAGCTGACGAATCTCTGCCTCCTCGCGGCCACGGATCAACACGCGCCAGCCATTGGCGAGACATTTGCCCAAAAGTGGGCGCAGGGCCTGATCGACCCTCTGGCGCGTGAGATGGTAAAAGTAGACCTCACTCACCCGGCGCGCCCTCGCCCTTATTCTCGTAATGATCCGCAATCAAACGGTTCAAGGCCCGCACACCCCATCCGGTCGCGCCTTTGGGCGCATAGGCACTTTCTGAGGCAATAGAGGCGACGCCAGCGATATCCAGATGCGCCCAAGGCATGTCGTCTTTCACAAACCGCTGCAAAAACTGCGCGGCTGTGATCGAGCCGGCTGCCCGAGTGCCGACATTTTTCATATCAGCAATGCGCGACTTGAGCATTTTATCATAGGCCGGTGCCAAAGGCATACGCCAAGCGCCTTCGCCTTCGGCCTTCGCCGCAGTGATAAAATCCTGAGACAGTTTGTCATTATTGGAAAATACACCGGCCATTTCATGGCCCAAACCGATGATGATCGCGCCGGTCAATGTTGCCAGGTTGATCATGCCGCTGGGCGCAAAACGTTCTTGCGTGTACCAAAGAATATCGGCCAGAACCAAACGCCCTTCAGCATCCGTATTGATGACTTCGACCGTGTCGCCTTTCATGGATGTGATAACATCGCCGGGGCGCACAGCATTGCCAGAAGGCATATTCTCCACCAGCCCCACAACGCCGACCACATTGGCCTTAGCCCCGCGCTGCGCCAAGGCTTTCATCACCCCTGCAACAACGCCTGCGCCGCCCATATCCATAGTCATATCTTCCATGCCGCCCGCCGGCTTCAAGGAGATGCCGCCGGTGTCAAAGACAACCCCCTTGCCGACCAGGGCAAATGGCACCTCGTCGCCGCCACCGTTCCAGTGCATGACCACGACCTTGGAGGGGCTGTCAGATCCCTGGCCCACGCACAAAAGAGTGCGCATACCAAGTTTTTCCAGCTCCGCTTCCTCCAACACGTCCACCTTAATCCCCAAATCGCTTAAAGCTGCAAGCTGCTCGGCAAAATGGCTCGTTGTCAGCACATTGGCCGGCGCATTGGTCAGGTCACGGGTGAAAAACACCCCTTCCAACACCGCCAATTTTGCCTCAATCTCAGCCTTCTGTTCCAACGCATCGGCCCCCATCACCTCCACATCAAAGGGCGTTGGTGTCGCATCGCTTTTTTGGTCCAAATAGTCATAATCGCGCAGCGCCATGCCTTCGATTAAATCGCTGATCCGCTTAAACTTGCTGAACGCGATGACGAAGCGCTCCGTGACGCTGGCCTTGGCGAGCGCCACGCCGCAGCTGCGGGCCTCAGCATGGGTAGAATTGCGGTTGATTTTAGCCACGCTCACCGCACAGGCCATCAAGCCAGTCGGATAAGAGAGCGTCATAACTTTACCGCCCCCCAAGTCTTGAAACGCTTTGGAGTCTAAAAATCGTGCCAACGCGCCCTTGGTTGCCTTATTGATCCGCCGCCCCACCACATCCATGCGGCCGTCTTCTTGAACCAAAAGCACGATTTGCCCCTCATAGTCCTGCAAGCGATCTAATTCCAACTCAGAGATGGTAAACTTTGGCAGCGGTGTCATGGGCGTTCCTTTAAAAAAATTATGGGCAAAGCCTAGCCTGTCGCATTGATTTTGACCAGATTCATGTTTCTGTTCTGTGCAATTTCCTTTAGCAGTAAACACAAGATCACTGCGGGGGCCATATGGGGCGGATCAACACATATATTCTAAAGCAATTGCTCACAATGTTTGGGTTTTTTGCATTGGTATTGGTGTTGATTTATTGGATCAACCGCGCGGTGCGCTTATTTGATCGGCTGATTGCCGATGGCCAATCGGCATTGGTCTTTTTGGAGTTCACCTCCCTCACCCTGCCTTGGATGATATTTGCAATCGCCCCAATCGCCGGATTTGCTGCGGTGATCTATGTGGTCCATCGCCTGGTGACAGACCGCGAATTGGTGGTGATACAGACCGCGGGTCTGTCGGTGGCGCAGATTGCCAAACCCGTCTGGGGCTTTGCAGTGAGCCTTGCGGTCTTAACCCTCGTGCTCAGCAGCATCCTGGTGCCGATTAGCCAAGCGCAACTGCATCAAAGGCAGATGGAAGTTGCTGAAAACCTCACCGCAAGGCTGTTGACCGAGGGCAAGTTCCTAACACCGAGTGACACCATTACCTTTTACCTACGCCATATCACCGCGGAAGGTCAGCTCGAAGGCGTTTTCCTCAATGATGCCTCCAGCCCCGGCAAAAATATTACATATTCAGCGGCCAAAGCCTTTTTGGTGCGTTCGAAGGTTGGGCCGCGCTTGGTGTTGATTGACGGTGTGATTCAGAACCTCGATCTGAACAGCGAAAAACTCGCGGTCACCCAGTTTAATGATTTCGTCATAAATATTGGTCAAATCGTCAGCCCAGGTGGCACAGCTCCCAAGGGTGCAGAGCATTTCACCAGCCTGGAGCTGATCCAAAAGCTGATGAGCGCGCCTGATATGACGCAAAGCGCCCGCTTTGACATGCTCTATACGCTGCATCAGCGATTGGCAGGACCGTTATTGTCAATATGCCTGGTGCTGATTGGTTTCGCGGTGATGGTCACGGCCCGTTACAGCCGCTTTGGCCACTGGCGTCCGATTTTGATGGCGGTTATATATCTGATTTTAATTAAATTTATTGAGGGTCTTTGTTTAGACTACAGCCGCCAAAATCACGCGGCGCTTTGGGTTTTATACCTGCCCTCTCTGTTTGGCGCGGTGCTGTCTTACAGCATCATCTTCAAATCCGATCAAATATGGGTCTCGCAAAAGGTGCCGGGCGTATGATTTTGCATTTGTATTTCGCCCGCCGCTTTGCCTTGGCCTTTACCTATGTTTTGGGTGGGTTCTTGGTATTGGTCATCTTATTGGATTTCATAGAACAATTGCGCCGATTTCGCGGAATGGAGATCACGCTGAGCCAAAAAGCGCATTTGGTGGCGCTCAATGTGCCGGCCACGCTTTACCAAATGCTCCCATTGGTCACAGTGCTCTGCTCGATCATGTTGTTTTTGAACCTGGCGCGCAGCAGTGAATTGGTGGTGACGCGGGCCGCTGGGCGTTCTGCCTTGCGCGCCCTATATGGTCCGATCCTCACATCATTGCTGATCGGGCTTATTGCAATCGCCATAATCAACCCAATCGTCGCCGGTACACAGAAAAAATATGAGCAGCTGTTGTCGAGTTTTTTTTCATCACGGGTCAGCGCCGTCTCTGTTTCAAGCACCGGGCTTTGGTTGCGCCAGGGCGACGAGCAGGCGCAAACGGTCATACATGCCAAACGCAGCAATTTGGATGGCACGCGCTTGTTTGACGTGGCGCTTTACGAGTTTGACCTGAGCGGCAAGGCCACCCGTCGTATTGCAGCCACAACGGCGACTTTAGGAGATGGGTATTGGAATCTTATCAATGCGAAAGAATGGCAACTGGGACTTAGGAGCAATCCAGAGGCGGAGGCAGATACGAAAAGGCAGTATAAAATTCCCACCGAATTGACCAAAGACCATATTCAGGACAGCTTTGGCAGCCCATCTTCAATACCGATCTGGCAATTGCCCGCCTTCATCAACCAGCTGGAAAAAGCTGGCTTTTCCGCCAGGCGTCATCGGGTTTGGTTTCATATGGAGATGGCACTGCCCTTATTTCTCACCTCGATCGTTATGATCGGTGCTGGGTTTACGATGCGACACGGCCGGCAAAGTCGGACGGGTCTACGCGTGCTTATGACCTTGCTGTTTGGCTTTGGCCTGTATTTTCTACGCAATTTCGCCCAAATCCTCGGTGAAAATGGCCAATTGCCAGAAATTTGGGCGGCCTGGATCCCGCCCATTGCCGCCATTGGCTTGTCCTTGGCGTTTCTTTTGCACACAGAGGACGGCTAGATGAGATGGTTTCTTCTTACAGTCCTATGGTTGATGGGCGCACAGGCACTTTGGGCACAGGACGCGGCCCATTTGATTGCCGACCGCATTGAGATTTCACCCGATGGCGCCCTGCGTGCCAGCGGGTCCGTAACTGTCTGGCATGGCGGCGTTCAGATCACCGCTCGGACCATCACCTATGAGAGCCGCGAAGAGCGCTTGTCGCTGTCCGGTCCCATCAGGCTACAAGACGGCAGCGGAACAGTTATTTTGGCCGATCAAGCCGATCTTTCCTCCGATCTCTCAGAGGGGATCATCACCAGCGCCCGGATCATCCTAAGCCAGCAAGTGCAAATTGCTGCGGCGCAGATTTCCCGCGTTAATGCAACCTATAGTCAAGCCTCGCATGTCTCTGCCACCTCTTGTTTTATCTGCGCCGGTCAGACACCACTTTGGCAAATCCGTGCCAAGCGGATCGTACATGACAGCGCAGATAAGCAAATTTATTTTGATCAGGCACAATTGCGGGTGATGGATGTGCCCGTATTTTTCTTTCCCTATTTGCGGCTGCCCGACCCCAGCTTAAAGCGCGCCACCGGGTTTTTGGTTCCAGAGCTAACAACCTCTACGACTTTAGGGACCGCAATTCGCGTGCCTTATTTCATAGAAATCGGCGATCATCGCGACCTCACTCTTTCACCAATGGTCTCTTCGCGCACCAAGACCCTAGGCTTGAGATATCGCCAAGCCTTTCACACGGGGAGCATCGCGCTTGAGGGCGCCTATTCGCGCGACACGCTTCTTGCGGGCCAGGATCGCGGCTATCTCTTCGGCACGGCCAATTTTGACTTAAACACGGGCTATGCATTCAGCGGACAGGTGCAAAGCACCAGTGATCCGGCCTATTTATTTGAATATGACGTCAAAGAAATTGACAGGTTGGAAAACAAAGTCACCCTTGTGCGCACCCAAAAAAGCCGAAACATTGAGCTGCGATTTTCCAATTATCATTCCTTGCGTGACAGCGAGAGCAATGCCACCCAACCCACTTTGGTCACCGAAGCCATCGCACAACACCGCAGCTATCCCAATGGCTTAGGCGGTGTTTTTGATCTAGAATCCAGTCTGTTGACCAGCTATCGTTCCTCCACATCGCCGGTTGACGGGCCAGATAGCGGCGATGAGGTTGACGGCTATGACACGCTGCGCCTGTCATCGCTGGCCAAATATCACCGCGACTGGGTGCTGCCCGAGGGGTTCGTTGTAGATCTCGCCACTGAGCTGGAAGCATCCCATTACCTTGTGCGCCAGCACCAAGATATCGAGCCTGTCATCACTCGGATCACCAGCGGCGGCGCACTTGGCCTGCGCTGGCCCCTCGCCCGGAGGTTTTCCGGGGGTGCGGTGCAGCGGCTCGAACCGCGCATCCAATTGGCCGGCGTGATCTCAGATGCGGATCCTATTCCCAATCAGGACAGCACGCAGGTCGAATTTGACGAGGGCAATCTGTTCCGCTTCAATCGCGCACCGGGATTCGATTTGATTGAAACGGGTCTTCGCCTGAATATCGGGCTTGCGGGCGGCATTGAGTATCCAAATCAAACCAAGATTGGCTGGGAGATTGGCCGAATCTATCGAACAGATAGCACCAACAATTTCACCAAGACCTCAGGTCTCAGCGGCCATGTCAGCGATTGGCTGCTCGCCGCTCAAGTCCAAACCTCCCTTGGTATGGAGTTGGTCGCGCGCAGCTTGCTGGAAGATTTCGGTCGGCTCAAAAAATCTGAAATCCGCGCCAGCTGGCACACAGGCAAACATCAGCTGGACGCCACCTATGTTGGATTAACCGCCGATGAGGCGGAAAATCGCCAGGTAGCGTTAAGCTCGCTTGCATTGAAGTGGAACTATCAATTTTTGCCCGATTGGCTCTCGACGTCAGAATTTCAATTTGACACCTCAGTCGGTGAGGCGTCCAAATTCGAATTCGGGTTAGAATATGCAAATGAATGCGTTATTGTGGATTTTTCAGCTTCGCGTCGCTTTGCAACATCCACCACGTTGACAGATAAAACTGAATTTGGTCTGAGTGTAGAACTGGCTGGATTTTCTACTGGCGTCAGGAACATAAAGAAAAGCCGTCACTGCGGCGCATCATAAACGAGGTTTGAAATGATCAAGATCACCCGGCGCATCGGTCTAGCAGCTCTTGTTTTGATCGGCTCGCTCCAAAGCGCCGCTCAGGCGCAAGGGCTGTTTGATCCGGTGATTTCCGTAAACAGGGCCGCCATCACAGCCTATGAGTTAGAACAACGCGAGCGGTTTTTGGAAATTTTGCAGCGCTCCTCTGGTATGGCCCAGCAGGCGCGCGACAGTTTGATTGAAGATCGTTTGAAAATGGCCGCCGCTGATCGGGCTGGAATTAAGCTGGGCGGCGCAGAGCTGCTGAGCGCCATGGATGATTTTGCGGCCAACGCCAATCTCGAGCTGGAACAATTGCTCGAAACTCTGGCGCAAAGCGGCGTTGATGAGCAAACTTACCGCGATTTCATCATGGTTGGGGTGACCTGGCGCGAACTTATCCGTGCCCGCTTTGCAGCCCGCAGCGCACCGAGTGAAGCAGAAATTGACCGCGCACTCGCCTCTGCCGGAGCCCAGGGTGGAGTAAGAGTGCTCTTGTCTGAAATTGTTTTACCAGCCAGATCTGCGGAAG
>Ga0208972_1001093_pt1 | contig 9575 bp, 10 predicted proteins | sample AOAMet_48_BLW_10_2_FD_188232 | JGI IMG/M metagenome (GOLD analysis project Ga0208972, IMG submission 188232) | Ammonia-oxidizing marine microbial communities from Monterey Bay, California, USA - CAN11_48_BLW_10 (SPAdes) | ecosystem: Environmental > Aquatic > Marine > Intertidal zone | place...
CCTTATATCAATATGATGATAAGCGATTCTACTAAAAATGTGGTGATTATAATTCTCTCACTATTTACTATTGTACTACCCATACTTACCGCTATCATCCTCAAACAATTGAGGGTAATTGATAGTATTTATATGAAGACAACTGAAGAACGTAAATGGCCATTTGTATTTACGCTGGTCTGGTATTACATGGCTTTTCAATTGCTTGCTAAATTATATATTCCTCAGAGCTTCTTATTGTTAATGTTGGGCGCAATCAGTGCTATTGGACTGTCATTAATCATTACGTTGAGATGGAAAGTGAGTATTCATATGCTGGGTATTGGCGGTCTTATCGGTGCTATAATTGGCATTTCTCATCGCTTTCAGTTTGATCATTCCAACTTAATTATGCTACTGCTCATTTTTGCTGGTCTCATTGGCTTTGCTCGTCTTAAAACACATTCGCATAATTACCGTCAGGTATACGTCGGCTTTTTACTAGGGTTTTTGGTTGAGTGGATTAGTGTGCTTTACTTTTAGCAAAACTTTATTAAATTTGTAGTAACTCTAAAAAACTACAAATCATGAAAAAATTATTGCTTGGGCTATGCCTATTTCTTTTATCATTTTCTATTATTGCTCAAACCGAATTGTGTACAGACACTACGGCACTCTACGTCTTTCAACACAATAATAAAAATTATGCCATTGTAAAAGATGCAAAAAGCTGGACTGATGCCATAGCTTGTGCATACCAACTCGGCGGTATATTAGCAATAATTGACAACCAAGAAGAACAAGATGCCATTTGGGCTGAAATACCAAATGCAAATATTACCAACTCAAATACATCTGCCCCAGATGGTGGGCAAGCATCTTACCTTTGGATAGGTGGAAGCGATATGGGTGAAGAAGGAAAATGGGAGTGGATAGGTGAAAGTGGTGAAGCTACTCAATTTTGGCAAGGGACTAACTCTGGAAGTGCAGTGGGCGATTTATACAATAATTGGGGCAGTAGTTCCTTTGCAGGAGAACCAGATAATTACTTAGGTAATCAAAATGCCTTAGGATTTGCATTAACAGACTGGCCATATGGAAGTGCTGGACAATGGAACGATTTAAATGCTGAAAATCTATTATACTTCATAATAGAGGCAGAAATCGATACTTCCTCTGGAAACGGTGGCGGTGACGGTGGTGATGGTGGTGATGGTGGCGATGGTGGCGGCTCTGATACTACAGTAGCTGTTACTAATTATAACATTCAATCCTCATTGATTTATCCTAACCCTAGCTCATCTTACTTTAAAATTATACGTGATGATATCAAAGAAATAACAATTATCAACGCTTTAGGGCAAGAGGTTTATCGTAATCTAGCACATTCTAGAACAGTAAATATAAGCCATCTTAGAGAGGGTATATATTTTGTAAAAATGACTACTAATGAAAATCGGCTTCTGATTAATACATTGAAAGTCGTTAGGTAAATTTACATAAAGGGCTGAGTTTACTCAGTCCTTTTCTTTTTCCTTATAATCGTAATGGTACTGTTGCTCTTCTTCAGCTTCTTCTAGCAGTTCGTCAATTTCATATTGGTAAATCTGTTTTGGAGGTCCATTTTCTTTAAACCAGTACGCCAATATTAGACCTGCAAATCCACCTGACAAATGTCCTTCCCAAGATATGTGATCTTGCATAGGAAAGACACCCCAAATCATACCTCCATATAAGAAAACAACAAACATTGAAATAGCCATTAAGCGAGTGTGTTTTCGTATGAAGCCACTAAAAAATAAAAAAGAGGCTAGTGCATAAACTAATCCACTTGCTCCAATGTGAAAGCTTGGTCGACCAATAGCCCACAACCAAATACCACTCATAAGCCAAGACCATAGAAAGACTTCATTGGCAATACTTCTGTAAAAATACGCTAGGGTAGAAATCAGCACAAAAAGTGGCACGGCATTGTTGGTCAAATGCTTCCAATCACCATGTATTAGTGGTGAGAGTAAAATACCTTTTAAACCTTCAAAAGTTCTTGGTAATACGCCATGCTTTACAAAACGTATCTCCCAATAAAATTCCAAGTACTCTATTAAAGCAAGTAATAGAATGAATAAAGCCGGAAAAATAAAATGTTGAAGGTTGAGCTTAGTTTTCATCTTAAAAATCGTAATCAAATCCAACTCCTAAGATATACAATTGTGGGCTATTACTGTTAATGGCTTGTTGTAACCTGTAATACAAAGAGAAGTTTATATCTTTAGAAAGAGGGTAAGAGGCTCCCAAAGTATAACGCCACTTATTAAGCGACTGCTTTCGGTAAAACACCTCAAATGCAGTGAATGGCTCAAGGGGTGTTTTGCGTACATTGTAAGTTGCAGAAACTTTATCTCTAAGAGTAGAAACTTCAGATTGCAATTGATATCTCAATCGGTTTTTAAACTCCCAACGCTTGTGTTTTTTACGGTAGTTTAAATCCGCAAACAAGCGGTGCCTAACCTCCATTTGCATAGCGTAATCAAAGTCGTTGATATAACGGTAACCGACAGCAGCTGACCAGGGTTTATTGATTTTATACCGTATGGATAGATTAGAAAAAAGGGCATCGGATAATGCTGCATTTTCTCTTAGCCTATACCCTTGGTCAAAGGAAAGTTTGACGGTTTTATTTAGCGAATGGGAAACTCCAACCTTAGTCCATAATTGAAAGTCTTGCTCTTGGGCTAACAAGAGAAAAGGGGAAAATAAAAGAAGTATTAAACTACTTTTGTTCATCATCAAAAAAGAAGATTCTCAACTGAGCGGTATCCCTAAGAAAGTCTATACTCTTTACTTCTACACGAGTAATATTTAAGCCTGTTCTTAACTTTAAATCTTCCAACAACTCTTGTCGCTTTTCAGGTAAAATTAGCTCTATTTTTTCAAAAGTTATATTCTTTCGAGATTCGTGTTTGAGCAACCAAATTTTTTCAAGACCATAGCTTAAAGCAATGAAAATAAGATTGGTAAATACTACCTCAGCATGACTGATTTTTTTATTTACTAGTGCGTTCATCACGGAAATACCTATGATGATAAACAGATAGGTCATTTCCTTAATAGGAATAGGATCTGTACGGTATCTGATTATCCCAAAGATGGCAAATAATCCTAGAGCAAACCCTAATTCTAACTTTACATTTTCTAGCAAGAAACAAAGGAAGAAGACCGTTACGCTAATCAGTAAGTATGTAAATAAGTAGTCCTTATTCTTTGTAGCTGGATAATACAAATAGCGGACAATATATCCCACTATCAAAAAGTTAAATATTGAACGAGCAAGCAGCTCAATAAAATCTTTTTGGTCAAATAGGTCAGTTCCAAAAAGCTCTATGTCTGAAATCAATAATAGTAAACTATGCATCATGTTGAAGTTTGTTAATTTTTAAAAACTTGGGTTTAAAGTTATTGTTTTTTAATAAAGGGTAAAGGCTGGCAGTAGCCATGCAGTATTTGCTAATTCTAAAAGGCCTTACCATATTCTTTTTTATAATTCGCATAAAGGCCGAAGCGTAATTAATCTTTTCTTGCTTTACCTCTGCAATTACCATATTCTCTAATTCAGATGTTTTGTTATCGCCTTCAAAATTAATGTTTACATCGATCGTCAAGCGTTCTTTCATCTTTTTGTTGACTAGAGTAATGCGGTTAAATTTATTCCAATGTTTTGGAACAAGTTCTTTCTCCTTCCCAATTACTGAAGTGATAAAGGCATTGGCATTCGTATCAATTTCATTGGGGATTTTATCGACTTTTATTCGCTTTTTTATTGTTTTCCCCTTATTGGTTTTGTGCTTTATTTCTAAGAAACATAGACCCGAATCTATGTATTCTCTATACCTTACTTTGTTGCGGTTTGTTTTGCCGTTGTGGTGTTCAAAATAAAACTCAAAATCATCGGTATCATAATACAAAGAACGGTAAGCACTCATTCGCTTATTATTTATATCCAGAACGTAATAATGTTCTCTAATTTCGTTGAGTACTTTGCCTAACAATTCCAATTCAAAAACAAATTTGGTGTCTGTTCTGTTCATTAACTGCACCGAATCCATTTGCTCCAAAGATATGGGCTCAAAAGAGTCTAATATGTTGTTAATTGACTGCAATATTATAAATGGATATATCACCTAAATTATATACGGAATTGTTATCCGTAATTTCTATTTCAACAATATGTGGAAAATCTCCATTAATGCAGTTTGGATGCCAAATAGTAGATGCCAATTCTTGAGCATACGTTGAGTTTGTCTGGCTTAAAGCCGCTAATCCACTTGTATCCGCTTCACATTCTGAATATACAAATACGGTATACTTTCCTTTTCTTAAATTCTCAAAACTAAAGCTTCCGTCCCAAGAGGTATTGTAGGAATCGTCGTAAAGATTATCCTCATCGCCATACACAATATAAACCTCTTCGTCTGCAGTAGCATAGCTTGAGATGGTGTCAATACTTTGGTTCCCGCCAGGCACATCAAAATGCCTCAGGTCGTATGTTATAATTTTTCCTGCAATGGAAGATGTCCCTCCTTCTCCTGCCTCTTTTTGGCACGAAAATAAGACACTAACTCCTGCTAGAATAAGTAGTATTTTTTTCATTTTATTGTACACTGATTTTACGGACTTCGTCATCTATTCTTAAAATATAAACGCCTTTATTCCAATTACTAACATCAATATCAACGCCATTTCTTATGTTTTTATTGAGGTATTGCTTTTTACCTAATACATCGTAGGCTTCAATCTGATTTGCAAAAGGAACAACAATATGAAGAAAATAATTGGAAGGGTTAGGGTATACCAACACATCGGAATTGTGTGAGTGGTTAGAAATGGCCGTTCCTGATCCATTATTGGCATTGTGTGTGTGGTTTTGTACAACAAAAGCACCGCTTCCGTTTGGCACTCTAGCATAGCCTAAATCTGACGGCAACTCCCCATAGAACAAGGCATCAATTATAAAGTTATTTGATGTGGACAAAAACAACTCTTCACCATCAGCAGACAATCTAAAGTTGGTGTGCAATCCACTTGTTGCATCAAGATCATTATCTAGCCATACAATCAAGTATTCGTTTGGAGCAATACTCACATCTGGAAATGTCCATTTATCCAATACATTTTCATTATCAGATAAGTGATAGCCTAAGAGATTAATGCTCGTATTTCCTCTATTGTATAATTCTACCCAATCGTCATATTCAGAAACTCCTGAAGATATATCTTCAACGGCCGAGGTATTAGATGCCATAAATTCATTAATCACTAAATCGCCCACAACTGGCAAGAAATGATATTCGTGTTCTGCACGTTCTGGGGAAAATATTCCAGCATCATTATTTTCGGCATAAATATAATATTGAACATCTAATGCTTCAACCTCTATTGAAACGCCATATACTCCATCATTAGCTTGTCCATCATTGTGATTGCCATCGTCAAACATTTCGAGCTTTGTAAATACTTCGTATGGTCTAAACCTATACCCAAATACAACTGATTCAGCATTTTCAACCTGAACACTAATATTTGCTTCAGAGTATATATTAACTACCAAAGGTGTAGTACTAATTGTGGGAGGAATAGCAGTAAATTCAGCCTGAGATTCTAAGTATTCAACACGGCTTTCCATTAAAGAACTTAGTCCAAACTTATTGCCTCCCCCTGGTCCTCCATCAATAGTGACATCGTCATTAAGATTAGCAATAAAGTCAGAATAGCTATAGATTGCGTTTGGATCAGTTTGAACACTATTCTTGATTAAATTTTGCAATTCTACACCCCTTTCGGAATACCATCCATTGGCAAAGTTTTCATTGATAATAGTACGCATATGGGCAATATACATTCGCTTATATGTTGGATTAGAATATATTAAATCCAACAAGGGCCAGCCTTCTTCATCTTCTCTTAGTAAAGGGTCTAATTGAGTAATATCTACTGGTCCACCCATGCCTGGTCCTTGATTTACCATTGCAAAACCACCAAAGGATTCATTTAAATCCCACACTACAGAGTTCATTCGGTTGTTATCGTCTTTGATAAGGTAATAGTTCTGTCTAAAAGGCCCCAGATAGCTGTCTAAATTGACCAAGGTATTATTAAATGCAGACATCCAAATTGCACGGTCAATGTCAAGAAATTGCTCAATGTTTTGAGGGTTATTATTTATAGCATTAGTTAAGTCAATAATATCTTGCCAGCCGAAGTCTGATTTCAATTCATAATAGTCGTAGTAAGAGGCAAAATCTGTGCCTAAATAATCTAGTGATGAGCCTCCATTAAATGTACTGACAGGATTACATTTAAAGCGGCTATTATCATTATCAGCATATAAATGTCTTCTTTGAAAATCGGAATTAACGGATTCTGAACTGCTGTACAGCCCGTGATAATTTCCATTGATAGAAACTCTAGCAAAATTAGATCGAGGTGCTTGCATGTACTTTCTAGCAATCTCATATGACAATACTTCTCTTAGAAAGGAAGGGTCTTTATCTCCACTAGAAAGCTTGAGTGTTTGAAAACCTCTATAATCTTGATTGTCGTTAAATTCATCTAACGATATATTTAGAGGGTTTTTATCGTTGTTCTCAGAAAAAGTGCTGTTTCCTTTATACTTAACGCCAACGCTATCTTTCATAGAACCATTGATCACTACAGAATCTGCCATGAGGTAAGTTTCCGAATCATAATTACTTATCATCACCTCATTCCAATTAGGAATGGGAAAATAAATATCTATTGTTGTGATGTTATCCGTTTGGTAAAGCTCCTGACCATAAGAAAGGCTAAAAGACAATACAGTTAAAAGTAGGGCCCGAATACTGTTCATTAGTTAAATTAAGGTTCTCAAGTTATTCTAGCAAACTTAATCTTTTTTTAACAATATTACTTTGTAAGAAGAGTCGGTTCTTACAGCTTTAAGACAAAAACTAAAATGTAATTGTTGACAGTAAACTTTCTTTCTGGTTTAGTAATTGCTCAAGAGAGAAAAAGGTTTCAGTCCTATTAATCCCTTCTATTTTGTGAATTTTACTAATGATTTGACGAGCATCATTGGAGTCAATGGCACGGATTTTACAAAATAAACTTGATTTACCAGTGGTAAAATCCATACCGGTAATATTATCAATCTTCAAAAGCTCTTTTAGAGCCTGATCGTATTTTGAAGCTTTATCCAAATACACTCCCATATAGCAGGTGTAGTTAAAACCAAGCTTGTCATAGTCAATAGTAATGGTAAAGTTTTTAATGATGCCTAGTTTCTGTAATCGTTTAATCCTTACATGAATAGTAGTATTGGAAACTTTTAGAATATTAGAAATTTCTGAAAATGAAATTTTTGAATTTCGAGACAATAATTTGAGTATTTCTAAATCTAATTTGTCTATTAAATTTGACTTTGACATCGTATTATGGTTTTAAATTTAAATATAAACGCTTAAAAAAACACATTAAAAAACATTTTTGACTTTTTTATCGCCACAAAAAAGTTTATTTGACTTTTTTATGTATTTTATAGTTTATATTTAATGTTTATAGATGCAAATATATGTAAATTTGTACAGTTAGTTAGTAAGTGTGATATGAAAAAAATAACAGTTCATAATTTAGATTCGGTTTCAGAATACTTTTTAGATTCTAAAAACCATATTACCGAAGTCAAATACTTGACCAATAATAGACGAAAGGATTATACATACGACAAAAACGATCCCGTTTATCACTCGTTGATTAATCTCTTTCACAATTATGATTTGACGTCTGAGCCGACCACCAAACCAAGAACGATTAATGAGTATCGTCAAAATAAAGACATCTGTTACTCATTGAATTAAAAGTGGATACTGAAAAATAATTATCGAAATCATGTTTTTTCATAATAGGCGTACATTTTTCATCATCCTTTCACTAGTTATGCTAGTGTTATTATTTTTTTCAAATCATCAAACATCACCCACGCAGTTAGTCGACATTAATAGTGCCGACACTGCTTGGATGATTGTTGCCAGTGCTCTAGTTCTTCTGATGACGCCTGGCTTAGCCTTCTTCTACGGAGGAATGGTCAATAAAAAGAATGTCATTTCAACCATGTTACAAAGCTTTATCGCTTTGGGTATAATTTCTTTAATATGGGTATTATTTGGTTTCTCCTTAGCATTTGGAGATTCTGTAAATGGATGGGGTATTATTGGAAATCCTCTTCAGCATCTGTGTCTAGATAATTTGGATTCTAAAAACAGCAATATCCCTTACTTATTATTTGCTTTATTTCAGTTAAAATTTGCCATTATAACACCTGCAATCATAACAGGTAGCTTTGCCGAAAGAATTCGATTTAGAAGCTACTTATTGTTCATGATTCTGTTTTGTGTCTTCATATACAGCCCTATTGCTCATACAACTTGGTCTCCTGAGGGTATTTTCGCCAACTTCGGAGATGTTATTGGCATAAAAGGCTATGAGGGCTTACACGTTTTAGATTTTGCCGGCGGAACTGTTGTTCATATGTCCGCAGGTTTAGCAGCACTAGCTGGTGCTCTTTACCTTGGCAAAAGAAAAGTAGAAAACACCGACCCAGCTAATATCCCTTTTATTATTTTAGGAACAGGGCTTTTATGGTTTGGGTGGTTCGGATTTAACGCAGGCTCAGCACTTGCGGCAAACTATGATGCTGTAGTAGCATTTGCCAACACAAATATCGCCTCAGCAAGCTCCATGATAACTTGGGTACTTTTCGATAGATTTTTAAATAAAAAAATATCGGCTGTTGGAGCTTGCATAGGCGCTATTGTTGGTTTGGTTGCAATTACTCCTGCTGCAGGATTTGTGAGTATTCCACATTCTATTTTAATTGGCTTTATCACTGCTTTGGTGTGTAACCTAGCTATGATAAAAATCAAAAAGTCGAATAGAATTGATGACACTTTAGATGTGTTCGCTAGTCATGGTATTGGGGGGATTTGCGGAATGATTCTTACTGCAGTTTTTGCCAAAGACGTTGGCTTAGTATATGGTGAAGTAAATACATTTATACTTCACTTAATAGCTTGTGTAATTGTTATTCTATTCGCTTTCTTTGGCTCTCTGCTTTTATATAAAATTGTTGACATTATTTTGCCAATGCGTGTCAGACAAGACCAAGAGGAAAGAGGTCTTGATCTTTCACAACATGGTGAGGAAATAGTATAATATCATTTATTGTACGGTGATGAAATTGGCAAACATGCCCTCCTGTCTCGAGGGTGTAGAATTAACGGATAAACACTTTTGTGCTAACGTCTACTTATAGGTTCGAGTCCTTTCCGTACAGCTTTTACAAAACCCTTCTGCTCTTTGAGTAGAAGGGTTTTTATTTAATACCAGTAAGGTTCACAAACTGAATAAATCATAATTAATAGCTTATATAGAGTTATGGTGATTAATTGCCATACCACATACTTACTCATAAAAAAAGCTCCGAGCAAATACTCGGAGCTTTTAAAAAGTCAAATCTAAATCTTATTGAAGCACTATCTTTTGGTTGATGCTTCCGTTTAGTGTGG
>Ga0208972_1001117_pt1 | contig 9464 bp, 10 predicted proteins | sample AOAMet_48_BLW_10_2_FD_188232 | JGI IMG/M metagenome (GOLD analysis project Ga0208972, IMG submission 188232) | Ammonia-oxidizing marine microbial communities from Monterey Bay, California, USA - CAN11_48_BLW_10 (SPAdes) | ecosystem: Environmental > Aquatic > Marine > Intertidal zone | place...
CCGCCACCTGATCACTCACGCACATTAGGGCGTTTATGGCTGGATTTACTTTCAGACAACCTTCAAAAACAGCAGCGCCAAGTTCGATCCCAGATGGTGAACCTTGTTCTTCACTAGGCCAGATGATCGGCGGCAATTTCGCATCAGCGAGTGCTGCAATGTACCCGTTACGACGACGGCGCCCTCGGTCATTGCCCCGTTCATTCCCCCCTATAAAAGCGATGTTTTTTTTGCCTTTGCCAATCAGGTGACGCGCCATGTCATATCCCGCCTGAAAATTTGAAAACCCAACGGCAATGTCTAAGGGCTGAGAGGGCAACTGCCAAATTTCGACAACGGGGATATTCACAGATTTAAGGAGATTTTTGACCCCAGATGAATGAGACGTGCTTGTCAATACAATGCCATCCGGACGGCGGGCGAGAAGCGCGCGTAATGCGTCTTCTTCCAATGCTGGATCATAATTGGTGCTTGTCAAAAGCAGTTCATATCCTGCAGCGCGAAGAGTGCTCGACAAGCCGTCCAAAGTTTGTGCGAATACCGAGTCATTTACCGTGGATACGATCGCGCCAAAGACCCTGCTTTTGTTCGATGAGAGGGCTCCGGCCGTGTTGTCGGGGACATATCCCAGTTGTTCAATTGCCTTCTTAACCCGATTGCGTTTCGCTTCCGAAACTTTTTCGGGGGTGCGCAGAACCCGGGATACCGTAATCGTTCCCACGCTGGCAAGATCTGCTACGTCTTTCATGGTAACCCACTTGCTTTTACCCAAGCTACTCCCCTTTGCTGTGTTGACGGCTTCAATTAACCTTGGTATCGATACCAAATCAAGAGTGGTATCGATACCAAAGAGGGAGGAAAGCCAGGATGCTTACAAGCGAACAGATCAGTGCATATTTTGAGAATGGTTATCTTCTCGTTGAAGATGTTGTGACGCCGGAACAGCTACAACGCATGCAGGAGATCACGCATGAATTCATAGATCGTTCAAGGCACGTCACAGCAAGCAATGACGTTTATGATCTGGACGAAGGGCATAACTCAGAAACGCCGAAGCTGACCCGGATCAAACTGCCCCACAAACAGCATCCATTCTTTTGGGATGTCGTGAAGAATTCTGGGATTACAGAGGTCCTACGGCAACTGGTTGGACCCAATGCAGTTTTACAAACATCCAAGCTCAACGCAAAGGCGCCGGGCGGCGGGGCTGCTGTCGAGTGGCACCAGGACTGGGCATTCTATCCGCATACCAACGACGACATGTTGGCCTTCGGTGTCTTTCTGGAGGACGTCACGGAGGAAAATGGGCCGCTTCAGGTCATTCCGGGATCTCACAAAGGCCCAGTTTTGGATCACAATAGCGCCAAAGGTGTTTTTTGTGGTGCGGTGGACCCAACCGACCCGGATTTCCATATTGATCAAGCTGTCACGATAACCGGAAAGGCTGGAAGCATGTCCGTTCACCACGCGCGGACTTTGCATGGGTCTGCGCCGAATGTGTCAGATCGAGCGAGGCTGATGCTGTTTTATGAATGCTGCGCGGCGGATGCCTGGCCACTTATGGGCGGCTCCGCCTATATCCAACGCTTGTCACAGCAGGAACAGTGGAACGATTTTTTGGACAGAATGGTCATTGGCGACCCTGTACTACAGCCACGTATGGAGGAGGCGCCTGTGCGCCTGCCATATCCACCAGCAACGGACGTAAGCTCGATTTTTAAAACTCAAAAGTCTGGTGGCGCCAAAAGCGCCTTTATTTGACGGAGCCATCAAACTATGAAACGTATTTATGATTTCTCCCGTAAACCGGCCAAGCGCAACTATACAATCTCGGACCTTCAGGCGCTTAAGCAAAAACCAAAAAAATTGACTATGTCCAATCCAGCCAATGCCGATGAAATACGGGCTTGCAGGGATGCCGGGATAGACTTGTTAGTTGTGGGGATGGACCAGATCGATAATGTTCGCGCCATCGCACCAACCCACTTCTGCCGCGTAGGGTCTAGATGGGCGCAGTTTGGTTCGAACGAAGAAGTTTTGGCCGACGCGTTTGAGGCAATGCGCCGAGGTGGAGATATGTATTATACATTAAGGTCACTTGATGCGCTGGAGATGATGTCACGCGAGGGAATCCCTGTCCAAAGCCATATTGGATTGATACCGACCTTTAGCCACTACTGCGGCGGTCTGCGCGGATGGGGTCGCAATGCAGATGAGGCTTTGAAAATCTATGAGACGCTGAAACGAATGGAAGACGTAGGCGTCATAGCAGTTGAAGCCGAATGCATTGCCGAAGAAGTGTTGGAAGCAGTCAATAAAAAGACATCCATTGTGACTTTCTCACTAGGCTCCGGTGTGGCCGGAGATGTGATCATGTCATTTGTGGCAGACGTATGTGGTGAGGCCAGTGAAGAAGATCGCCCACCAAAACATGCCCACGCCTTCGGCAATGTCGGACGTCTGCACAAACAGATACATAAAGAACGTGTCGCTGCCCTTAGTCAGTTTCACAGCGAAGTAACTGCAGGCAACTTCCCTTATGCGCAGACCAACATCTCAATGCATGAAGGAGAAAAAGAAAAATTTCTGGAAAGCCTCGATAAATGGAGCCCGATGCACCAATAAGTGGTCGTTCGCCAAGAGTGCAGACATTTGCGTGTCGAGCAGCACCGGTCGGTTTGGGCTCTAAGCAGCCATTCGCTGCGCTTTGAATGAATGTCCGCTCTGGTTAGCTCCTGCCTGTCACAGCAACTCCACTGCCTGACTAAGCTGATCACTATTCACATCAATATATCTCTGCGTTGTGCTGATATGCGAATGCCCCGCAAGTTCAGCGAGCAACCGCACTCCCACACCTTTGTTTGCTAGTCGGGTGATATAAGTGCGCCGCCCACTATGACTGGAGGCATCTTTAAGCCCGCAGGCTTTATAGATGTCCAAGAACAGCTGACACATTGTGTTGGCCGAAAAGTGACCGCCTTTTTGACTTTCAAACAGGGGACGATCTAACTCTTGTAAACATTTACTTTTGGCATAGGTGGCAAGCGCTTTTCTCAAACGTTGATTGAGATACACAGTTCGCCGCTGCCCGCCTTTGCTTTGATCCACGCTTAGAATGAACTGATCCCGCACAGCGCCGGTATCATCAAATACGTCTCCTAGTTTAAGCGCCGCAATTTCTTTGGCGCGCAGGCCTGCATAAAAGCTAACCATGAATATTGTCGTGTCACGAACTGGATGACGGCGACTGCGGCAGTAGTGTAATACTCTGCGAAACTGTGCTTCGTTTAGTGTTTGTGCCTGTCGCATCTCAAAGCTCCTTAAACATAATGTTTTGTTAGCTCTGAGTATAAAGTCTGAGGTTTAGGTTGGGCGACCGAAATCTGCCAATAAATATCCCCAATGATTTCAATGGGATCAGCTATAATCTCATACAATACATGTTCTATGAGGTTTTGTGTTTATTTTGACTTGACGATCTCGGCAGGTGCCAATGTAAGGCTGCTCAAACAACAACTTTAATTTTTTATTGTACTCAAACATTTCCTATGGATAGCGATTTGCAGCTATTCATTTTTATGGCGCTGTTCTCTCCAGAGGATAGTCAGGCCAGAAAATATTATTAAGAAAACTCCAGGGAATAGGGTGTCGATTGGAAATTCTCCAAAAATGAACCAGCCAAAGCAAAAAGCAGTTATGATGCCGAAATAACTAAACGGGGCAAGAACTGCTGCTGGTGCATTACGAAAAGCGTACATTAAGAAGATAACTCCAAAGCCACCAGATATTGCCATACTGCAAATTAACAGTCCGTCTTTAAACGATTGAATTGGACTGAAATCAACAGATGTAGCGGCTAATAAAATGGCTCCAACAGCCGCAGCTGAAGCTGAGTATAAGTACAAAATGGCACTTGAAATTGATTTGTCGAAACTTCTTAACGTGACCATAGACGCCGCATAACAAAACGCTGCTCCAATCGGCATTACAGCAGTCCAAGTAAATACGTCAGAGCCGGGTCGAACAATCAAAAGAGCACCAGTGAAACCGACTGCAATTGCTCCCCACCTCCAAACACCAACTTTTTCGTGGTAAAAAATTATCGCGATTAATACGATAAATACTGCATTTGTTTGGCCCAACGCAGATACTGTTGCTAATTCCATATTAGCTAATGCTGTGTAAAAAAGGAGTTGTGCTAGAGCTACAAAAAGGCCCCTCCCAATAGCTAATTTCCACTGTTTTATTTTATATGCTCTGAGATTAAAGCTGAGCTCACGGTTGTAGGCCAATAGAGCAATAGTAGGAAGAATTCCTACAACATTTCTGTAAACTGACAGTTCCTGCGGGGAATAGCGGACCGAGAGAAAGCGGACATGTACAGCCATTAAGTCGAAACAAACATAGGCTAGCAAACAAACAAGTATCGCACGAATATTAGATGTCACTTGGCTCCAAACCCAAAAGCAAATGAGCCTTTGTTATACAACCACTCTGCCTCAAACCGAATAAAGTCAAGCGTACCAATTTATGTGTACTGAGTAGCGTAATAGGATTTTCTAAAGCGAACCAGTTTTGAGACGGTTTTCTGCTAAAGTTGATAAATAAACATATAGGCAAAAACACAGGCTGAATAAGGCAAAGTAAACGAGATCAAGATTGGCGCGTCGATTATAATTGCGCTGTGGTGATGTACTTTGAAAACGTCAGCATAAATCGAACTGCCCGTTGTTCGTCTTTTTTGCACTACCCTGCTGCTGGCAGGATGCCTTAAACGCAATCCCACTGGAGAGACATCCTTTTATCCTGAAAAATCGGAAGTGATATGACGTTTGCAAAGTCGTAATGGTTGAGAAGGAACGCCTTCTAAAAGTGAGACGGAAGACAACTCCGCAAGGGATCCGTCACTGCACAGGGGTGCCTGACCGTATGGGTCCTGTGTAGGCGTGTGATACGCCAGTAATAGAGATGATCGCAAAACCTGCTCTTCCCTGCAAAGGGTTTGGTGATACGGGCTGACAAGCGATGTGCAATAGACGCATTGAGCAGTTTTAGATTGATGCCTTTACAGGCGTTGATCTGACTGCTCTTTGCAATCTCGAATAAAAGAAAAGAACTCAATTGAACTGAATTAGTTAAAACGAAGTATCTGAGTTCGGCGATAGCTGAACGCTCGTAGATGCGAAGCAGATGCGATTGACGATAAAGATATTCAAACAGTTAGAACTACACCTAATATTCTTCTCCAAGCATAATCGTGAGCACACGTCTGGTCACATGTGGATCACTTGGATCAGGGCTGTGGTTCATCAGATCAAGGTCAAAGTAATCGATCTTCCAAAAGACAGTATTGCCCTCATACTCAATTGCCCCAAAGTCGTGTTCGCCAAATGGATCATTGCGCTCAGAGAAGTCATCAAAACCTTTCACCAAATTTAAGATGCAATCCACTGCGTCGTTACCCAGCAAATCTATACCTCGTGTGATGATGAGTTTGCAATTGGTGAGAGTGGTGCGGGCTTGATCGTTTAGAAGGGCAATGGATTGGGCTGTTCTGTCAACGTCGGGCTGCAAGCCTAGCTCCTTTTACAAAAGCATATGCTCAACGGTAAGTTTGGACGACCGGATAATATAGAAAGAGCCACCCAAAAAATGAGCGGCTCTTCAGTAAGCTAGTAAGAAGCTTTAGGATCTAGTGCGGGCTTCAAGAAGCTGATCAAACTCAGACTTGTCCGAGGTAAAATCCAAAATTGTATCTTCCAACCAATCCATCATTTTACGTCCACTGCCTTCAAACCCTTTTAGCAATAGCTGGGTTTGAACTTCGGTTAAAAAGATACCGTTAGTATCTAATATGGCTTTGGCTCGGGGAAGCCATTGATCTACGGTTGGATAGGTAAACTCTAGGCATCGACAACGATCTTGGAGTGGCTGATCAATCCGGTGCAGGTTATTTGTGGTGCAGATGATAATGCCAAAAGTATGCTCATCGACGATTGCGCGCAATGTTTGCTGCATGCCGGGCTTTAGTTGATCCACTTCTTCTATGACCAAACATCCGTTCAACATGCCAAAGGCGCGTTGGTAGTTCCAATTACCGGTGAGAATATCCAAACTCTTATCTTCTAACGCGCTTGCATGCACTGAGCATTTGGCGATGTTCACGTCTTCTTCTGTGTATCTACTCTTCATGATCAGGTTTGCGGTCTCGCTCTTACCAGCGCCGCGTGGTCCGTGCAGAATAAGATGCTTGTGCCTTTTGTTGGCGGCAGTTTCTTTGACGATACGTTCGACATAAGCGTCCACAAAGATAATATCGTCCAAAGTTTTGGGGCGATGCTTTTCTTCAAACTTCATTTAATTGTTCCTTTCGAAGAGAAATAGTGAGCAGTGCAAAGACTGCTCACTTATCAAGGCTGATTATTCCGCAGGGATAGCTGCGCCATTTAACTCAGTGACATCGACATGTAAGGCAGGTTGAAACGACTGCGGCTCCATTTCTTGGCTCAAACTTTTTAGATTGGCTTTGCGCTGCTCTTCATTGCGCTTTGCAACGCCCGCTTGCTCTGTTTGACTTGCCTGCTCTTTAAGTTGACTGCCTGCCAATGTGAGAACAGTTTTTATTGGAACCAATTTATCTGTGCCAAACACAATAGTGCCGGTTCCATCCGTATTTTTGCGAATAAGGGCCAGGCTGAATTGTTCACCATCTGCGGGCTGCAGCTCGTCTTTCATCTCGATCTGCATAATACCATTTGCATCGCTTAATACGGTTTCTGCATAGTCTTTGTTCTGCTTGGCTTTATCCGCTTCGCTCAGCCCTTCTTTATTGGCGCGACGGATCTCATCAATACCGTGATTGTCAGTAATGAACGTCTCAAGCGTATCGCCGGTTTGTCCTGCGTCAGAAGCGACTTTAAGAACGCGCGCATATGAGAATGCGCGGCTTGCAATTGTTTGCTCCATATTAGGCCCAACAAATACAAGGCGGATGATCTTCAAAGCTAGGCTGGTTGAGCTGTTATATCCAATACCGCGCTCTTCCAATTGCTCCGTAATGGCTTTGGCTAAACCAGTTTTGGCGTCTTTGGCTTTGTTAAAAAGCTCCAAGCAGTTGCCTAGAATTGCATAGAGCTCTGCATTGCTTGCTGCATAGGTGCCGTTTTGCCATTTGATGCGGTTTGCAATCATCTCATCGATAACAGACGTTAGGCTTGGCGCTACATTTGTGTTTTGAGTTACGTTTGTCATTTTTAGTTCTCCAAAGTTTAAAACTGCGACTGGCGTGATTGCCGTGTCGATGAAACAAACGTAATTCAAAGTTTGATGCCGATATAAAAAGCATTAATATAAATTATAATTGGCATCATTTTGGATTGATTTTATGGAAGAGTTTAAAGATCGCCCATTGCACTTTGCCTATGCGTGGCCCGTAAAAGATCCCAAACGCAGCAAAAGAGTGCTGCCACCGCCGCCTTTTCCAGAGGCAGAGCCTTGGCAATGTTCGGTCTATTACTACTGGTGGGAGTATCTAAGGCGCCATGAGGGGTACAAACGTACCTGTGCGCAGGGTGGGCGAGGGCGCTATGCCAAGCTCTATGCAGACTTTGGCAATGTGCACGAAGGCGAATTCTGGGATTGGTGGCGCGCGCATAACTGGATCTTTGCTGAGCCACCTATAAGACAGGTCAAAGCTGCTGAGGTAGGGGAGCGTGCAGATGATCACACGCTCATCATAAAGGTTCCTTTGGAAACATCGCTTGCTATAACAACACGTCAGTTCAAACGCTTGGTGAAACCTCAAATAAAAAAGGCGGCACGCCAGAAGTTGCCCAGCCGGGCGAAGTACCCAGTGGCAACGAAGCCTATACTCTCTGCATTACATGAACATCTTCTCGTATGGGATGCAAAGCAGAGGCATCCAAACTTCAAAGATGCAGAGCTGGCCGATCTAGTGGGTCTTCGCATCAATCACGTTGTGGATGGTGAAACTCTTCAATCCAGAAAGAGCCTCAATCTCTCGACAGATAAAATTGAAAAGAAGATTTATAGGCGCAAGCAGTTGTCCGTGCAGCGTCACCTGCGGATTGCAGAGCAGTATATAGAGAATGTGGGCAAGGGGCAGTTTCCGCTGAGAGAGAAAAGATAATTCCACTATGGGGCAAACACAGTCGGGTGACCCAGTATGGGCCAACATTGTGTTTCCCGAGTCTTTGCCGGTTTTGGTGTGCCCAGGGTCTCCAGTTGTACACAGCGCAATGAGATAAATAACTGTGTAAGTTATTTAGGGAGTTAATTATGAGCATAAGATTATTGGAACATATACGCGATGAGTTGAGAGGTTCTGGTGCAGTTCAAAACACACCAGAGTTTTGCACAAGCTGGCTGGGAAGAAGTGAGGGTTACATAAGAACACTGCGTTTCCATGGGTTAGAACCCAGTGTGGAAGCGCTAAGTGTGTGTTCCCACAAACTTGGACATTATGCAGATAAGTTGAGGTCGAGTGATCAAACAGATCACCAAACTTGGGTCGCTACATTTGATCGCCTGAAAGACCTCTGTGAGCATGCAATCGCCAAGCAGTCCCATGCCATCTGGAAGCAACCAGAGCGTATGGGTGCCTGAGGAGGAAACAACATGGATGATGCAAGAGAGGAGATGCGCAAGCTCATTGATGTGATTGAGAATGGCGCAAAAAGCACCAGTGTTGAGCAAGCGGTGGATGATATCAAACTCTTCGCAAATACGGCAAGCTTTCTTGCCAACGCGCTGGATACGCGGCTTAAGACCAAAGACGCCAATCCAAAGAGTAAGTCAAAACCTAGAAAGACTGTGGGGCAACCAAAACCACCCGCGCCCTCCATCCCAAAATCTGCAAACACACCAAAGGCACAAGACACCACAACTGGTATGCCCCCTGCCATCAGTACGGCAATCTCACAGGCAGATTATGACAGGCTCAAGCCACAGGCAACACAAGCACCTCTCAGAACCAGTTAGAAACCAACATTCGTTAAAAACTACGTCGCGAACTCCGTTGAAACACTACAGTTTGAGGCGCCTGTAAGTGATTTTATTACCCGTTCCTTTATGTCCAGAGATACATAGTTAAATACGAATTGGTTTAGATATGGTTAAAGAAATTCGACGCGAAAATAATATCCGTTTTAGTGTTAGCCAGCATTCGTTTGCGTCAATCCACGCCTTGTTTCACAATATGTTCAATTAACAAAGATCCCGCTAGCAGCGCACTAGCTTCAAGCTATACCCAGTTTGGTCCCGAGTTCGCAAGCGAGGTCAATAAGCGAAGGGCAGTAGCGGGTGAAATTCAGTAATTTTAAAAGAGAGCGCAAGAATTACATAAAATGAATAGCAGAAAGATTATATTTTAGCTGAGCCAACAAACAAATTTGTATCATTTTCCCTTAAAGAATTTACGATCGATTGGGGAGGCATTTTGTCGG